>Ga0208408_1000487_pt1 | contig 26326 bp, 17 predicted proteins | sample ETNtaG_4_FD_185776 | JGI IMG/M metagenome (GOLD analysis project Ga0208408, IMG submission 185776) | Marine microbial and viral communities from oxygen minimum zone, Eastern Pacific Ocean - ETNP201406SV67 (SPAdes) (version 2) | ecosystem: Environmental > Aquatic > Marine > Oceanic ... | reverse complement strand
ATGACTTAATGTAAGCCACCACGTCTTCTCTGGCCTGCTGGCCTTTGAGGGTCTTTGCATTCGGTGACATCCGCTTGCCGAAAAAGTCATCCGGATCTTCACTGCGCACTCCAGCAGCAATGTTCGCCAGCTGCCGCTCCAGATACCAGGCATCCTGATTGACCAGAGCTGGCGCCCCCAGTGCTACCTTTCCTTGAGCATTTTCACCATGACACAAGATGCACTGACTAAACAGCGCTTTACCCCGCTTGGCGTTGCCCTCAGCCAGGGCACCATTTGCTATCAGTATGGATAAAGCGAGAAGAGACAAATGTTTCATCGCACACACGCTTTGTTGTATCTGGAATATGAAAATGGACTTTTGATAAGACAAATTAGGTCGGTTTTGAAAATAATAATGGGGCTTTTTTGTTTCTAGACCTCTTGATTGACTTTACCGCTATCTCTCCTTAGTTTGGGTCCGGATAGGTGATCTCCCTGTTATGCTTCCATATAATGTTAATCAATTTTAAACAAGAATAATTTTTTTCAAGCCAACCGTTAGGAGTTGAATATGAAGAAACTATCTATCTGTTTTCTGACACTTTTTTCTGCCCTCTGGTCTCAACATTATCAGGTTGATTTTTCCCCGGAGGAATTCAAAGCGCGTTGGGAAGGTGTCTTTGAACAAATCGGTGATAAAGCTGTAGCTGTGGTCCAGGGATTCCCTTTATCCAATGGATTTATTATGCCAAGACAAACCAACGCATTTTACTATTTAAGCGGTATTGAAACGCCCCATGCTTACATATTGCTGGATGGCCGCAATAAAAAAGTGACCTTGTACATGCCTCCACGAAATGAAAGATTGGAAAGGAGTGAGGGAAGAATCTTAAATGCAGATGATGAGAAATTGATCAAAAAGCTGGTGGGTGTAGATGCGGTCTATTCTACTGATCTTATGCGTCAGGATTTCCCTCCAGATTTAGATAGAGGAACAGTTATATATACCATGTTTACCCCAGCGGAGGGGCAAGGACAAAGTCGGTATGAACTGGAAGTTGCTAATGCATCCATTGCGGCAGATCCCTGGGATAGCCGCATTAGCCGGGAAGGTCGCCTGGTACAATTATTGCGAACACGCAACCGTCGGAATGAAGTAAAAGACTTGACGCCGATTATTGACAGACTGCGAAGTGTAAAAAGTCTCAATGAAATTGCCTTAATACGGAGAGCGTCTCAATTGGCAGGATTGGGGATGATCGAGGCGATTAAAAGTACCGAACCTGGTGCATGGGAATACCAGTTGGATGGAGTTGCGCGATATGTCTATTTAATCAACGGTGCCCGGTTGGAAGCGTACCGATCCATCACTGCTTCTGGAACGAAAAATATCAGTAATGGGCATTATTATCGGAACGATAGCCAGTTGAAAAGTGGAGATATGGTACTGATGGATTATGCCCCGGACTTTAGGTACTATGTGAGTGATATTGGCCGTATGTGGCCGGTGAATGGCACTTACGAACCGTGGCAGAGAGAGTTGCTTCAGATCATTCTTGAGTATCGCAATGTCGTATTGGAAATCATTCGGCCTGGAATTTCCACCGAACAGGTTTTGGAAGAAGCTCGGCAAAGAATGAAGCCGATCATGAAACGGTACAAGTTTTCAAAGAAAATTTACAAGAAAGCCGCTGAAAAAATGGTTCAAACAGGTGGTGGTGTTTTATCTCACCCAGTTGGTTTGGCCGTCCATGATGACGGTTCGTACCGTCATGAACTATTAATAGCAGGCCACGTCTTCTCTGTAGACCCTCAAATGTGGGTGCCGGAAGAAAATTTATATTTGCGCTATGAAGACACTATTGTGGTAACTGTCGATGGCAACGAGAATTTCACCGATTTTTTACCATCAGAACTGGATGAACTGGAAAAGTTGGTTCGGGCAAAGGGGATACTGCAATCTTTCCCGAAAGATTCCATGAAATGGAACTATTAATAGAGTGGAGACAACACTGTTACCTTAGTTTGCTCAACTTAAAATGACGGGAGTCGATATGAAAGAAAGGGGCACATATTGTTAGGTAAATTGTTGGAAAAACCGTTCTATGTATTATTGCTCCTCAGTTTCGTGTCTGCTCAAGATTGGGCAAATTTGAGCAAGTATAGAGAGGACAATGCCAAACTCGCATTAACTTCTTCAAGTGAGAATAGGATAGTTTTTATGGGCAATTCAATTACTGAGGATTGGAAGACGATTCACCCGGAATTCTTCTCAGGTAAACCATATATCAATCGGGGTATCAGCTCACAGACAACTCCGCAAATGTTGTTAAGGTTCAGGGCTGATGTTATCAATCTGAACCCGGAACTGGTAATTATTTTGGCTGGGACCAATGATATTGCAGGAAATACAGGTCCCTCAAGTATTGAAATGATAGCACACAATATTATTTCCATGGCTGAACTCGCAATAATTAATGACATACAAATTATTCTTTGTTCTGTTCTACCAGTTTATGATTACACTTGGAAGCCAGGGCTTAATCCTGTTGAAAAGATTAGCACTTTAAATGAGATCATGAGGGATTATGCTCAAAACAACGGGATCACGTATCTTGACTATTATGCATCAATGGTAGATGATAAAAAAGGGTTAACAGAGGATTACACTTATGATGGAGTTCATCCAAACAAAAATGGATACACAATAATGGAATCTCTCCTCGAGATGGCTATAGCTGCAACACTTGAAAAATAATACAGTTTTTTTAAATGATATACCCTACTTTTATGCTTCACCAATGAAGAAAGTAGTTTCAATAGTAACCGTGGGTCTAATGTTCTTATCCTGCGACCTTACGAATCAGGAGGATGAAGAATCGGACGGTTCAATTCTCGGCTCTTGGGAACAAATTGAAAAAAGAGCAACTATCTCAGCTGGCTGGCTGCCGCTGGGTAATTCATTCTACATGGTTACCTTTGAATCGAATGGGACGCACACTATTCAGCAGGGGAACTTCGCCAATAGCCGCAACTGCACCGGCACGTGGCTTACCAGCGGAAACGCCCTGACCCTGACCAACAATTGCGGACAATACGGGGAAAGTAAAGAGAATCTCCATTACAGTCTTTCTGACACTATCATGACATGGACATATGATTTTTCGGAAACAGGAAAAAGATTCAAAAAGGCCGACTTGGAGCCGTCCTTTTAATATTTTCTAGTTTGCCTCACTTGCCCGACGGGCCTGAAACATATAAAGGAAAAGTTTGAATGATTACTTACTATATAACAGGGAAATAGTGCTTTTCCCAGTCATTCAGTCTTGGGGTGATGATTCGGTACCATAGCGGAGGTATCAGACAAAATATCAGGGTGGTCAGGTAGCCATAGGGCATTTGTGGAGCATCCTCATAAGGATCCAATTTCCAGAATTTTACACTTGGTTTTTCATGGTGAGCTGAATGCCTGGTTAGAGAAAACAATACCATTCCGCTCATCCTCTTATTAGTATTCCAGGAATGTTCAGGTCCAATTCGTTGATCTGGTTTCCGGGCAAGGCCGTAATGTTCCATGTAATTCACAATCTCAAGGATAAATTTTGCAAAAACTGCCTGTCCCAGAAACAGTACTAGACCGAATACACCACTCGCAATAAAAAATATAACACACCAAAATGCCGACATGAAATATCCGGTTATCATCCTGTTCCTCAAGGAAATGGGACTGTATTCCTTTTTTCGAAGTCTTCTTAGCTCATGTTTCCATGCACTGATATGCCCGAGCACTGTTGATCTTATGGAAAAAGCGTATACATTTTCTCCTTTTCTGGCTGTTGCTGGATCTTCATCGGTACCAACGATTACGTGGTGACCGTATACATGTTCGATTGAAAAGTCCGGGTTACAGCTTGCTGACAGAAGCCATCTTCCTTCAAGCATTGCAATTTTGTCTTTTATTCGATGGGTAAGTTCATGACCAACGTTGGTGCCATATCCGGCAACTATAAATCCCACGCCGAGTAGAGCACCTAAATAATCAGACCATATGTTGGCATTCCTTGCTGCCAGAAAATCGTAGGAAAACCAACCTGTTAACAATTGTCCTATCCCTAATAAATCTTGGATTCCACTTCCTGATGCCCAGGCAAAACTGAGCAGCAGGAGTAGGATGAGAGGTAAGGCCAAATGCAATGGAAGCTCTATCAGCCAGGGATAGTTGTATTCCGGTTGAGAGGCATCTTCACCCAGAACTGCGTCCCCGATAATCACCACAAAAAATAATACTGCAAGGCCAAGCCACATCCAGTGACCGCCAAGCAGAACTCCAATCATCACTGTTGGTGCTAATATGGGTGTAATAAAGTATTTTAAGTATTTCATTTCAGCTTCCTTTGATTACAAGTAACAACAAAAGTGTTAATGAGTCTTTCACAATGAAATGTAAGGATTATTAGGGAAAAATTTGGTGTGTAATGAAAAATCCGCCCATGGTTTATTTTCTGTTATCTCGATAAAGGTTTGCCAAAAAAAGAAAAATTGTCCGAGTTAAGGGAAGAGCTATTTTTTGCGAAGATTCGAAGAGAGTTTCGCGCTAATTTATTACAATTATTCAGAAAGGAAATTCACAATGAAACCGACAGAACAGCTTGTTGAAGAACACGAGTCCATAACAGTTATGCTTGACATCACTGCCAAGGTTTGTGACAATCTTGAATCTGGCCAGGAAGTCCCTTCAGATCATCTTGAACAGATTGTAGAATTTATTAGAGAATTTGCAGACAGATGCCATCACAGAAAGGAGGAGGATCTCCTTTTCTCCACCATGGAAGAAGTGGGCTTTTCCTTGGAAGAAGGCCCTATTGCTGTGATGCTGTCGGAACATACTGTAGGACGGGATTATGTAAAGAAAATGGCAGAAGCCGCCACATCGTACCGGGAAGGCGATCGCAAGGTAATCCCAACCTTCGTGGACAATGCCCGAGGATTTGTCTATCTGCTGAGAGATCATATCTATAAGGAAAATAACATCCTCTACCCCATGGCGGACAGTCGTCTTACTGATGAAGATCAGTCCAAACTAGAACGTGAGTTTCAAAGGGTAAATGAGGAATCTATTGGTTTGGAGAAGATCGAATACCTGCTAGGACTCAAGGATGAGCTGAAGTCAGTATACCTCCCATAGCGTTTCATCTGCTATAAAATCGATTAAACAATTATGATTAATTACATTCATTAAAAAAAGGGGAAATCTCATGAAACGAAGCATTTTGATTGTTGTGTTTTTTTCTGTCGCCACGTTTTCTTTTGCCCAAACAAAAAAAGTTACCTTTACCGCCAAGGAAGGTACATGGATGAGTGTGGATGTATCTCCTGACGGAAAAACAGTTGCCTTTGATTTATTGGGGCATATCTACCTCATGTCGGCCCAGGGCGGAGAGGCCAAGCCAATCACCGAGGGTACTTCATGGAATATGTTTCCCCGTTTCAGTCCCGATGGAAAAAAGATTTTATTGACCTCAGACCGCGGCGGTAGTGATGATTTGTGGGTGCATAATTTGGCCAGTGGAGAAATGAAAAATATATCCGATATGGAACTCCCAGTGCATCAGGGGACTTGGTCACAAGACGGCCGACATGTTTTTGGAACAGCATTGAATTTGAAGGTTCGTCATCCAGTATACATGTTTAACATGTACAGCAATAAACAGGAGATCATTCCGCCGGGGACCCGGGCACCGGTCATACATTTTGAAATGCATCCTTCCAATGGCCTCATCTATTTTGAACACGGAGATGGTGGCCTTTACAGCAGCGGCGACCGTATAAAAACGTACAACACTCATACGGGTGTGGTAGAAGTTTATATAGACAGACCGGGTGGTGCTGCGAATCCGTCTGTATCTCCAGACGGTAAAAAACTGGCCTATATACACCGTGATGACCGGCAGACCGTTTTGGTGGTTCATGACTTAAAGACACGGGAAGAGAAAGTAGTCAGCCGAAGACTGGATTTTGATCGTCAGGACAGCGGTAGCTTCTATGGATCATATCCAAACATGAGTTGGCATCCCGGTGGCAGTGAAATTTTCCTTTCATATGATGGAGGGATTCACGCCGTTGATATTCAGTCAGGCAAAGCCCGTAAGATTGAATTTGAAGTGCCGGTGGATCGTGACATAAAGAAGACGATCCGATTCAAAATGGATGTACCACAGGCTGAGGCGGTAACTCGGTCACATCGCTGGTCTCAATCAACACCTTCAGGGATTTTATTTGAGGTGCTGGGAGACCTTTACATCAAAAAAGGTTCGAAGATTACAAACCTTACTAAATCCAAAGATCATGAGACCAATCCGGTCTATGATTCCAAATCAAAACTGATCTATTACGCCTCCTGGAACGACAAGGGAATGGGGGCGGTTTATCAGATGAACTTGAATGGGAAGAAACGTAAAAAATTGACCTCGGTAAAAAGTCAGTACGGTTCTATTGCTGTATCAAATGAAGGCAATATTGCCTTTATCCGTGGAGGAGGTTCTTTGATAAACGGCAATCATCTGGAGAATCAGACTGACTATGAGCTTGTATTGATGGAAAGCGCCGCAAAAGAGACCGTTTTGACTGAAATAGAGTGGAGCGGAAACCGCTATGCCAAGCGTCCTCCTACAGTTTTCTTTGGGCAGGACGGACGTATCTACTTCTCGGAATATGTGGAGGATGTTTTAACAATCAAATCCATCACCATGGGCGGTTTGGATGAAAAGGAGATTTTCAAGTTTACCAACGCCACCCGGGCGGTTATATCGCCGGATATGCAATGGATTGCCTTCCGAGAATACCACCGCAGTTTTGTCACCCCTTTCGATCATGTTGGTAAAACAGTGACTGTCAGTGCCGCTGATGAAGAAGGATATACTCAGAGGGTGGATAGAAATGAAGACGGGGATTTCATGTCATGGTCAACTGATAGCCAAACGCTGTATTGGACTCGCGGTAAGTACCACGTTGAAAAGAAACTGAAATCCATACTCGACCAAACCGGCCAGACCGTAAAAACCGATATCTCCCTTACTTATACGATCAACCGCCCAAGTAGTACAGTCGCCCTAAAAAATGTCCGTGTTCTAACTATGAACGAAAAAAAGGAAATTCTCGAAAATGTAACTATCCTCATTAAGGCTGATGAGATTGTAGCAGTAGGGAAAAATGTTAGCGTACCCAGTGATGCCAAGGTGTTTGAACTTGGCGGCAGAACAGTCATGCCGGGGATGTTCGATGCGCACGGTCATTACGGTAGCCCCATTTCAGCTCTCAACGTTATTGAGCAAAATCTTTACGGATTGCAAGCAAATCTGGCATACGGGGTAACAACCATGTATGATGTGTATGGCACTACCCAGAAGGATTTCTGGGTATCAGACATGCTTCAGCGTGGGGACATCACCGGGCCCAGGATCTATTCTGTAGGGGACCCAATTTTTGTTACCAAGTACAGATCAAAAATGCACCGTCCCATCGAAAGTCTGGAAGATGCTTTGGAACATGTGCAGTTCAACAAAGATCACGGTGCCCCGGCAGTGAAAGATTATTCCAACCACACGCGGTCAGCAAGGCAGCACCTGGCGGAAGCCAGCCGTCAACTGGGAATCAACATAATCAGTGAATCTTTTGGGAATCCCCAAATGAATCTTACACAGATTGTTGATGGCTTTACAGGGTTGGAGCACACCATGGGGCTTGAGCCGCTTTACGAAGATGTGATCAACCTTCTGGCCCATTCTGAAATGGGTATAACGCCAACGTTGGTGGTGGTATACAACGGGCCTTCAGGCGAGACCTATTTCCACCAGTCAGAAAGACTATGGGAGGATGAAAAGCTGCTGAATTTTTTCCGTAAGGACGAGCTCATTAGCCTTCGGCGCCCCGGTTTTTACTGGCTCGATGATCACTATGCGACACAAATGGGCAAAACATTGAAAAAACTTTATGGCCGTGGCATCAAACTGCATATGGGTGCCCACGGTCAAATGATGGGTCTCGGTGCTCACTGGGAAATGGAGCTGTTTACCCACGGTGGTTTTTCCAATTATGATGCCATTGAAATTGCCACCATTAACGGATTTAGACACCATGGCCTCGATCACAAGCTTGGCTCTATTGAGCCTGGCAAACTGGCCGATATAGTCATTATGACTGAAAACCCACTGGACAATATCCGCAACAGCAGATCCATTGAATATGTTATGAAGAACGGGATTGTCTATAGTGGAAAGAACGCCGCCCAGGTATTTCCCAGACAAGCCGCGGCTCAGAAGCTCTATTTCAAGCAAGGTCAATAAGGAGTATTATTTAACATCTGTTGAGACTACCTGTGAGTTTGAGCAAATACAGTTTCAAAGCGATGGGACCGGGTCTTCTCTTTGCTGCAGTATCAGTCGGAGTTTCCCACTTGGTACAATCTACTCGCGCCGGCGCAGGTTACGGATTTGCTCTTGTTTGGGTCATCTTGCTGGCGCTGATTCTCAAATACCCACTTTTTGAATTCGGCCAGAGATATGCAGTGGCTACGGGAAGTACGCTTCTTGAAGGGTATCGCCGGCAAGGGAAATGGAGCCTGGTGCTTTATCTCATTCTTACGCTGACGACTATGTTTGCTGTCCTGGCCGCTGTTACGGCGGTTACCGCAGGAATGGCCATTCAACTGACTGGATGGAAACCGTCTATTTCTTTTCTGTCACCGGTGGAACTGTGGTCATTAATTCTCATCATTATAGGTTTGCTCATACTGGGCATAGGCCGTTTCCCGCTAATGGATAAGATCGTTAAGGGTGTCATGGTGGTGCTAGCTGTCTCCACCGTTGTCGCCGTAATAAGCTTAGTGCCACATTTGTACGGGATTTGCCTTTGGGGAAAGATGGGACTGATGGATATCGGTTTTATAGTTGCTCTCGTCGGCTGGATGCCTACAGGAATGGATGTCTCTGTCTGGCAGTCCCTCTGGACTTTGGCGCGCGAACAGGAGACCGGTCATACACCCAGTTTGGACGAAACACTCTTCGATTTCAAGGTAGGTTATATGGGCACCGCTATCCTGGCGCTGATGTTCTGTTTTTTGGGAACAGCGGTCATGTTTGACAAAGGTATTACGGTGGAAGATAGTGCGGGCGCTTTTGCCGGTCAGATCATCGAACTTTATACATCTGCCCTTGGGTCGTGGAGCCGACCGATAATAGTCGTCTCTGCGTTCACCACCATGCTCTCTACCATGTTGACGGTCAGTGACGGTTTCCCCAGAGCCTTGCAGATGGTAGGGAGGCGTTTCCGTACAGCGGAAGAGAAGCATGAAGTATTGCAGGTGTCGGGCAATTCATGGGACTATTGGCTCTGGCTGGCAATCTTGGCGGGGGGCGCCATGCTGATTATCGTATTCTACCTGGAAAGTCTTGCAGGCCTAGTGGATCTGGCCACAACACTTTCATTTCTTTCAGCGCCATTTCTCGGATTGCTCACCTACCGTGCTGTCACTGCCTCCTGGGTGGCACCCGAATTCAGGCCCGGTCGTTGGCTTCAGCTACTCGCTATCATCAGTATCGCATTTCTCACCGTTTTCTCGTTTGTCTTCCTCTATTTCAGGTTTTTCTGAAATTTGAATTTTCAAGCAGATACCAAACTAACCTCCCTAAAACACGGTTTGGTCTTCAGACTATTTATTTCTTTATGTTTGGGTTCAAATCTTTTATGCGCACAAACAAGAATATTTAAACCTCATCCATATGGCAAACTGGGAAACGATAAAAGTTTAACCGCATCTACGAGTCTTGCCGATTTGGATGGAGACGGTGATCTTGACGTCCTGGTCGGCAATGGACGGCACTGGGCTGAGCAAAACTATATTTTCTATAACACCGGTCATGGTTTCTTTCGTAAGGCTGTGCGATTGGGTGATGAATTAAACACTACTTATGTAGTGCCAACTGCCGATTTGGACAATGATGGTGACTTGGACGTGGTAGTGGGAAATGATCGAATAAAAAATATAGTTTTCAAGAATGATGGCACTGGAAAACTTCACTTTGATCATACTTTTGGACATTCAGCATCCAGCACACGAGGTTTATGCTTGGCTGATTTGAACAATGACAATTTTGTTGATATAGCTGTGGCTAACCGCCGAACTCAAAATTTCATCTACTTGAACAATGGGAAAGGGGAGTTTAGTTCTTCACAACCGTTCGGATTGGCTGAGGAAGCGACCATTTCTATTGTTTCGGCAGATATAAATTGGGATGGTCATCAAGATTTGATTCTGGCCAACCGCAATGCCCAAACCAATAATATATATTTTGGCCCCCAGTTTGTTGACTATATAACATATGGTACAGGTAAGGATGAAACTCGGGATCTCGCAATCGGTGATATGAATGGAGATGGTCATCTGGATATTGTGACCGCAAACATTGAGGAAAGAAATGTGGTCTATTATGGTAATGCCAAAGGAACATTTGTGAAATCCCAGACTTTTGGCAATGAAACAGACGCAACCTATTCTATCGATTTGAGTGACCTTGATCTGGATGGTGACATTGATATTGTGGTTGGTAATGCTGGGCAAAGAAATCACTATTTTTTAAACAATGGCACGTACTTCAAGCAATATGAATTTGGCCCAGTTGAAAATGTAACCTATGGAGTAACCATAGGAGATCTTGATGGGGACAGTTACCCAGACATTATTACTGCAAACTCTGGAAGCCAGAATATTATTTACCTTAATCAACCAGCCGAAAATTGGGATAAATAGTTTTTAATTGGTCTCGTATGGATGGTTTCGTTGTTAATTTCTTGCCGATAACTTTTTTGAAATTTCATAAAATGATTTTTTAATTACAGTATGACCACTTTCCAAAAAAGACATCTTGGTCTCAGCGAAAAGGAGACTGCTGAAATGCTAGAGTCTCTTGAGATGAAGAACTGGGAACAGTTCATTGAACTGGTGGTCCCCCAGTCTATCCGGTGGCAGGATGAGTTGACGGAGCCTCAGCCGCTTTCAGAAACAGAGGTGCTGGCATCTCTGACTGAGATTGCCGAAAAAAACCGGTCGGGCAAATGCTATATTGGCCAGGGTTATAGTTCCTCCGTCACACCACCAGTGATCCGGAGAAATATTCTTGAGAATCCTGCCTGGTACACTGCCTACACGCCTTATCAGGCGGAGATTTCTCAGGGACGGTTGGAGGCACTCCTGAATTATCAGACATGTGTCAGCGACCTCACTGGCCTACCGCTGGCCAACGCCTCTCTTCTGGATGAGGCCACTGCGGCGGCAGAGGCTATGACCATGTTCCACCGGGCTCACAAGACAGGGGCCGTTTTTCTGGTGTCGGAAGATTGCCATCCCCAGACTGTGGCAGTAGTTCAAAGCCGGGCTGAACCGCAAAACGTTGAGGTAAAAGTTTTACCTCACAGTGATTTTAGTTTTGATGAAACTGTTTTCGGTGCCCTCATCCAATACCCCGGCACCTCCGGCGCTGTATTGGATTACAGTGACCTTTGTGCCTTTGCTCATGAAGCCGGCGCCTTCGTCTGTGCCGCTACGGACCTTATGGCATTGACTCTTCTGAAACCGCCAGGTGAGTTTGGTGCCGATACAGCAGTGGGGAACAGTCAGCGATTCGGCGTCCCCTTAGGTTACGGTGGACCTCATGCCGCATTCTTCGCATCTTCGGACGATTTCAAACGGCTCATGCCTGGCAGAATTATCGGCGTCACGGTGGATGCCCGGAAGAAGAGCTCCTTCCGTATGGCGCTCCAGACACGAGAGCAGCATATTCGGAGAGACAAGGCTACCTCCAACATCTGCACTGCACAGGTACTCCTGGCTGTTATGGCGGGGATGTATGCCGTTTATCATGGCCCCGACGGTTTGAAGCAGATTGCCGAAAAGATTCATAAACGTGCCGTGCTTTTCTTCCATTCTCTGAAGAAGGCCGGAGTGGAGGTGACGGACCAATCTTTATTTGACACCGTCCGGTTTGTGCCGACAAAAGGGTGGGATGAAAAGACAAAAAAGAAGGGGATTTCCGTAAGAAAATTCGACGATGGATCCGTAGCCGTCTCGGTAGATGAAACCACCACCGAACAGAACGTCCATGATCTGTTAGAATGCTTTGGAGCATCACCGGTAGGGGCAAAGCCGATTCCTCTTACCGGTGAGCTGGCCCGGGAATCGTCTTACATGGACCACCCAGTGTTTAACAGCTATCACACGGAGACTGAACTGCTAAGGTACATCCGCCATTTGGAGACCAAGGATTTTTCTCTAGCGGACGGGATGATTCCCTTGGGCTCGTGCACCATGAAACTCACCGCTGCAGCCCAAATGGAATCTCTCACCTTGCCCGGTTTCGCCGATTTGCACCCCTTTGCTTCAACGGAAGACACCCAAGGATATGTATCCCTCATGAATGATCTGAAAAGCTGGCTCTGTGCCGCTACAGGTTTTCACGATATTTCTTTTCAACCCAACTCCGGTGCCCAGGGAGAATACAGTGGTTTACTGGTGATCCGGGCTGCTCATCTGGATAACGATGATGACCAGAGAAAAGTGTGCCTCATACCCTCTTCGGCCCATGGAACCAACCCCGCCAGCGCCATTATGGCCGGAATGGATGTGGTTGTAGTGAATTGTGATAACAGTGGCAACATCGACAAAACTGACCTCACTGCCAAAGCCGGAGAGGCTGGGGAGAGGTTGGCCGCCTGCATGATCACCTACCCGTCTACCCACGGTGTATTCGAAGAAGGAATCAAGGAGATTTGTGACATCATCCACACTCACGGTGGGTTGGTCTATCTGGACGGTGCCAACATGAACGCCATGGTTGGGATCAGCCGCCCTTCCGATCTTGGCGCCGATGTGTGCCATCTGAACCTCCACAAGACATTTGCTATCCCTCATGGTGGCGGTGGACCGGGGATGGGCCCCATCGGCGTTACTAAAGAGCTGGCACCGTTCCTGCCGGGGCATCCGGTAGTAGAGTGCGGCGGAGCTAAAGCCACTGGTCCTGTCTCAGCATCACCTTACGGTAGTGCTTCCATTCTTACTATCTCCTGGGCATATATTGCCATGCTGGGTGCTGAAGGGTTGACCCGGTCCACTGAGATGGCCATCCTTAACGCCAACTACATCACCAAAGGTCTTGAAGAGTATTACCCTATTTTGTACCGGGGTGCCAACGGACTGGTAGCCCATGAATTCATCCTTGATTTAAGGCCTTTTCGCAAAAGTGCTGACATTACGGAAGAGGATGTGGCGAAGCGACTCATGGATTTCGGTTTTCACGCTCCCACCATGAGCTGGCCCGTCCCTGGTACCATGATGGTGGAACCGACGGAAAGTGAATCCAAGTCAGAGCTGGATCGGTTTGTGGAGGCCATGATCACCATCCGCCGAGAGATCAGCGACATTGAATCGGGAAAACTGGACAAAGAAGATAACCCTTTGAAAAATGCTCCTCACACGGCACAAATGGTGATGGACGACGACTGGAGCCACCCCTATTCTCGGGAGCAAGCTGCCTATCCAGTGGACGGATTGAAACAGAGAAAATTTTGGCCCGCCTGTGCAAGAGTGGACAACGCCTACGGCGACCGGAACCTTGTTTGCACCTGCCCTCCTGTGGACGCATACAAGGAGTCGTCGTAATAGGTTAGCCGGCACTGTTCTGTGGAACAGATATATTACTTTATCATCATCAGCGCTCTCGTGGGGGAATACCTGCTCTCCACTGTTAGTGCCGTTCTGAACATGAACAGTATCACCGAAGATGTTCCAGAACAGTTTCGAGATGTTTATGATAGTGAAGAATATGTCCGATCCCAGGCGTACCTGAGGGCTAAGACCCGATTTAGCCTCTTTTCAGGAACATTCAGTCTTCTCCTCATTTTGGTCGTGATTCACACCAGCCTTTTCGGCGTTTTGGACGGGTTTGTCCGGGCTCAGACCACCCAGCCCATCCTGGCAGGGCTCTTTTTCTTTGGCATCATCTTTATTATTAACGATCTCATCAATATCCCTTTTTCCCTCTATAGCATCTTTGTTATAGAAGAGGAGTTTGATTTTAACCGGACCACTCCGAAGACTTATATCATAGATAAACTGAAAGGATATCTTCTAACTGTCGTTTTGGGCAGTGCCGTCGTGGCACCCATCCTCTATTTCTTTAGTGCATTTGGAGCTAGCGGCTGGTGGATCGCTTGGATAGCAGTAGCCTTTTTTACCGTGGCCGTTCAACCTCTGTTTGTTCACGTCATCGCACCCATGTTCAACAAATTTTCACCTCTCGAAGCTGGGGAGCTTCGTTCTGCTATCGAGGCTTACGCATCAGAGGTGAACTTTCCCATCGTCCGCATAGACGTCATGGACGGCAGTCGAAGGTCAGCCCACTCTAACGCCTACTTTAGTGGTCTGGGGAAGAGCAAGCGGGTGGCCCTGTTCGACACCCTGCTGGAAAAGCACACCACAGAGGAAATTGTTTCCGTGGTGGCCCACGAAGTGGGACACTTCAAGAAAAAGCACATCATTATGGGGACAACGCTCGGTGTACTTCAGGCAGGCGTTATGCTCTTTATCTTTAACCTTATAATGAGTGATTCTGCTCTTTTCGCCGTTTTTGGCGTCAGTCAGATCTCCGTTCATGCGGGGATGATCTTTTTCGCCATGCTCTTTGCACCGGTGAACTTGTTGACGTCCATCTTTACTACCGCTCTGAGCCGCCGGAATGAGTTTCAGGCTGATGGCTACGCCCTGGAGACGACACGGAACCACGAGGCACTGGTAAGCATGCTCAAGGGTCTTGCCGCCAGCAACCTGTCCCACCTGACACCCCACCCTTTTACTGTTTTTCTCTCTTACAGCCACCCGCCCGTATTGCAACGAATTGCGGCAGTATCGCCGGAATAAGAGAGAAGTCTGTTTTACAGTTAGCCTGAAAAGGTTATACTTGTGAGAGGTAGTTCTCAATAAAACTGCAATATGACACCTTTGGCAAGATTACTGTTGATGACCAACTCTATCATTACGATGTGATAGTGGACAGACAGTCTATCGAGAAAAGGCAGAAGAAAAACAGCAAGCATCTGCGGTCTCAGTACGGACACACTCCACTGAGTCCTGACGAAAACATCCCGTGGAAGTGTCAGGAACTGGTTATCGGCACAGGCTTTTACGGCAGCCTACCTGTCACCGATGAGATAGTCCGGGCGGCTGCAGAGAAAGGTGTGAAACTGAAGGTGATGAAAACAGCGGAGGCGTGCCAGTATCTTATGGAAACCGGGACAGATGCCAACGCTGTGCTGCACATTACCTGCTGATCTGGCCTTGGGAGAAGGAGTCTATAACCTCCCTTGATGGTTGCTCGCGCATTCTTAGACCAAACTGTATGATACAGTTATTTCTTTTTCTCATTATAATGGCAGCTTCAGGCTGTGGTGAACCGGATAAAATTCCGGTCTACGCTTGGCTTGGCGGTCCCGGAAATGCTACCGGTGAAGAGATCAAAGTACAATTCAAGGATCTCAAAGAAAAAGGGATCGATGGATTGATGTACAGTGGCGGGCACGATCCTAAGACCTACCGACGGGTGGGGAAGATAGCAAAAGAGACGGGCTTGGAGTTTCACGCCTGGATTCCCACATTGATACAGAACCCTAATTCCCGTCTTAAGCAGGAATGGTATATGGTGAACGGGGTGGGTGAATCAACTTACGATAAACCCCCTTACGTGGGTTACTATAAGTTTTTATGCCCCAGCAGGGAGGAGGTGATCCGTTTCTTGGAGACGCTCTACACTGGCGTGGCTGAAGTTCCGGAACTAGACGGCATTCACCTTGATTACATCCGCTTTCCCGATGTGATCCTTCCCCGTGGACTTTGGAAGAAATACGGCTTGTTCATGGACCGTGAGTACCCGCAGTTTGATTACTGTTATTGCGAAAAATGTGTTGCCGGATTCAAAGCTGCATCAGGTATAGATATCCGCTCTGTGGAAGATCCCACAAAGGTGAAAGCGTGGAAACAGTACCGAAAAAATTTGATTACCAATGTGATTAAGCGTCTTAAAAAAATAGCCCACAGTGAAGGTAAAGCCATCAACGCAGCCGTTTTCCCGGGGCCCCATTCTGTGGCCAAAAAAATTGTTCAACAGGAGTGGGACCGGTGGGCACTGGATGCGATTTTCCCCATGAATTACAATGACTTCTATCTGGAGGGGCCTGAATGGATCGGCAGGGTAACGCGGGAAGCAGTTGAATCCGTATCGGCTGGACAGCCAGTCTATAGCGGTTTGTTCATCTGTCCCAAACCGAAAAATAAAGCCTCCGAGTTGGACCCGGAGAATCACGGTCTTTTACCTGAAGAGTTGGAACCGGCCATCCGTGAATCGATGGAGAATGGTGCTGCGGGAATATGTCTTTTCACACCGGGCCGCATGACAGAAGCACACTGGTCAGAATTCAAAAAGGCTGTTTACAAAACTTATTATGACTGATCTTGAAAAGCCGTCTCTGGACAAGATCATCAAAAAATGATTTGGGGCGGAAGGGCCAGTGGAATATTGCAAAAACTGTTAACAGAAAATGGTGTTTGAACGGCCTCATGACAGTTTGGACATTGAAACGTATATTTTCAAGCAGGTATACAGAATATGAAATCACTGTAGGCCTCAAAGGGTGAGAGAAAAATTAAATTACATATTGTCAACTTAATAACAGGAGCAGATACAATGATATATAGATCCTTTGAAATTCATAATTCAGTTTGGTCAAAATTGATGATGTTATGGTTAACAGTATTGTTGTTTGTTTCCCCAGTTGAAGGACAAGCCAAATGGACTGCCAACAAAAAAGCTGTTGTTGCTTCAGTTAAAAAGCATGAAAAAGAGTTAACCAGTATTAGCGACAATATCTGGTCTTATGCTGAATTGTCACTGGCAGAACATCAATCCTCCAAAGCGCTTTCTGATTATGCTGAAAAAAATGGTTTCAAGGTGGAACGGGGTGTGGCTGGTATGCCCACAGCCATTGTAGCTACTTATGGATCAGGAAGGCCCCGCATTGGTATTCTTGGAGAGTTTGATGCCAATGCCGGGATATCGCAAAAAAAACAGCCCACAAAAGAAGCAAGGATTGCAGGCGCTCCAGGACACGGCTGTGGCCATAATCTTTTCGGAACCGGCAGCCTGGGTGCTGCCATTGCCATTAAGGAACTAATGGAAAAAAAGAAACTGAAAGGGACCATTGTCTTTTTTGGTACCCCTGCAGAAGAAACAATATTTGGGAAAACTTATATGGCCAGGGCAGGCCTTTTCAACGATTTGGATATCTGCATGGATTGGCACCCTGGTGACAATCTGGAAGCCAGCACCCAGAGCAGTAAAGCACTGGTGGATTTCAGAGTGAAATATTACGGAAAGGCGGCTCACGCCTCATCGGATCCTTGGAATGGATTCAGCGCCGTTGATGGCTTGGAACTCTATACCACCGGCATGAACTATTACAGAGAGCATATCAGACCGACCGCAAGAATTCATTACCATATTGAAACGGCCGGTGATGTTGTCAATGTTGTGCCTGAACATGCACAGATCTGGACACGGGTCCGGGAGAATGATAGGGAAAATCTGAATGTAGTTTATGAACGGGTAAAGAAAATTGCCGAAGGTGCAGCTATGATGGCTGAAGTGGATTATTCTATTGAACTGATCTCAGGCATATATGAGATTCAACCTAACAGAACTGGAGCAGCGGCTTTACTGAAAAACATGGAGCTGTTAGGTCCCATCGACTACTCGAAGGATGAGCTTAAGTATGCCAAGACGATCCAGCGGGAAACAGGCAAACCGGAAGAAGGGATGGATGCTGATATAGAACCCTTGCGAGAAACCTTACCGGCACAGGGTGGATCAACGGATGTAGGCGATGTGAGTCAGATCGTTCCTGTTGTACGTGCCCGGGTTTCCGCTGCTCCTAAAGATGTGCCGTGGCACTCTTGGGCAGTTGTGGCCTGTACTGGTATGTCAATCGGTCACAAGGGGATGCTTTTTGCTGCAAAATCTCTCAGCATGACCATGGTGGATCTCTTTGAAAATCCTCAGCTTGTTAAAGAGATAAAAGCTGAGTTCAAAAAAAGAAAAGGGGATAAGGTCTATAAAGCAATGATTCCTGACGGTCCTCCTCCGGTCCCTCAAAAATGAGTATAGTCAGTTTATCAATCACTGATATGATTTGTCAATTCAATAACAGGAGCAGATATAATGACATATAGATCCTTAATTAAATATTCAAGTGGGGTTCGCTGTAAGAGAATTTACAAGGTCTCTCAAAAAACAATCATCTCAAACTGTTTTATATATTGTTTGAGTCGTGTGGATTTGTTTAGAGTAGAAAGGTGAAAATGAAAACAAATTTTTGTTACATAATTTTTTCTTTTATTCTTGGATTATTTAGCCAAACCTTTTTTCTAATTGCTGGGAACAGAGAGGATAGTGAGCAGCTTCACAGTCTCATAGATAGCGCACTGGAGGTTTTCGTCCCTACCAAAAGTGAAAAAGAATATCAGGAAGCAGTAGAGCACTATAAATCTATTCTAAATGAGATTGAGTCAATTGATTACACTGTTTTATCTCTTGACGACCAGGTAGACCATGATCTACTTGTGGCGCATCTAAAAACGCGCATTTTCGAATATGATATAATAGAGCTCTACAAAGTACATCCAGTATCATATTTTGTACTGGGGAAAACAAATCGATTGTTTACCAGGCCGGGTGCCATCGCCGACAGCGGTGTTAAGGAAGCTATTAAAGAACTAAATACCCTTCCTACAATTTTGGATAATGCTCGGGACAATTTGACGAATCCTGCCAGAGTTTGGACTGAGAACGCCATTTATCAGGCGTATTATGCAAAAATTTTGTTAACGGATTTTGTTCCAGATGCTGTTATAGATGATCCTGCTTTAAAGAAGAAACTGATTCAATCAGCCAACACAGCTCTTAAAGCTGTGAATGAATTCGAACACTGGTTAGAGCAAGATCTGTTGAAACGTTCCAAACGATCGCCGACCTGGAAACCGAAAGAAATTGAATATTATCAGTTTGTTCATGAACAGCTGGATGATTACGACGTTGATGCAATGCTTGTCATTGCTTCCAGAGAAGAGAATGAAACGAGAAAAGAGATGGAGAATCTTGCTGATCTTATTCATCCAAGTGGTGAGTTGAAGATTGTTTGGGAAAATATGAAAGATGAAGCCCCTCCATGGGAAGGTGTCCTCCCAATGGCTCAAAGTTTTGTTGATATGGCCAGTGCTTGGTTAAATGAAGAGGGGAGTCATGTAGTGACCATTCCGGATTATATCGATTACGGGGCTAGAATAACGGCGCCTATGGCACGACGAACACTTTCTTTTGGCGGTGCTACAAGAGGCCCAACTGTAGCTGGTCGCCAATCCGGTTATTATATACTGACTCCTTTAGAAGAGCGATTGAATGAAAAAGAAATAGCCAGCAGGATCCGCTCTTATAACCCTTACTGGACCAACGTGATATCTTACCATGAATGGCTCGGCCATAATGTTCAGATTGCGGCAGCCAATGAAAATGTTACCCGAAAGATTAGAAGGCAATTTAACAGCGCATATTTCAGTCAATCATGGTCATTTTATCTGGAAAAACTTTTGGAGGATGAAGGTTATTTCGAGGACACATTTGATCATGTGTCAGCCTTGAAGCACCGTATGGCAAGATTGCAAATGAGAATGTGGCGAATCCAGCGGATAAAAACGAAACTAAAAATGGCCAAAGGTGAAATGACCTTTGACCAAGCTGTACAGGCATATATTGATAAAATTGGAATGGAACCAACCAACGCTTTTATTGAAGTTCAAAGAGATTCTCAGACTCCTTCACCCCCAGGTCGAGAAATAATTGGTGAGAGAGTTATCCTTGAACTTCGTGATGAATATAAACGCCGAATGGGAGATCATTACAGATTGAAAAACTTTAATGATACTCTGATTACCTACGGTGACCTCCCTTTCAAACAGATAAGACGTCTAATGTTCAATGACTGATTGCACCTCAAAATTCCTGCAGAGTTGCAATTATATATGTATGGGGATTTTTCTTTCTTGTACCCAGCCACCGGAATCTAGAGGATTGGAGACAATATCAATGTTAGGTGTTGAACTTTATTCGGATGCTGGTGGTGACAGTTTATTGCAAGAAATAGGAAAAAAACTTTTCAGGAATCCAGAGAACTTGGCGATTCTCATGGAGAAAGGATCGGCACTTGAAGGTTTGAGGAGGTACAGAGAAGCTGTAGAAGTATACACTCAATGTCTGTTACTCAGTCCTGAAATGCCGGAACTCTTGAGACGGCGAGGGCAGCGGTATATCAGCCTGAGAAAACTGGACAATGCCATTACGGATCTGGAGCTGGCAGCCACGCGCCACACCTTTGTAAAGGCTGAAAATCTGAAGTACACGAAAAACCTCAACTGGGCCATTTGGTATTACCTTGCTTTGACTTACTACCTCCAAGCGGATTTTGAAAAAGCGTTGACAGCCTTTCAAAGAAGTTATGATTATTCCGCTGATAATGTATCCCTCCTTGCATCTGTGAACTGGATTCACAACTGCCTCAGAAGATTGGGCCGATCAGATGAAGCCAGACAAGTGGTAGAGCCTATCAAAGAGGATATGGGTTATTCAGGGAATTACTATAAATGCATTCTGGTTTACAACGGCACCAAAACAGAGTCAGAAACAATCAATTATGATACTGCTAAGGGCTTTGAAATGTGTACTGTTGGATACGGCATGGCAAATTTTCATTGGGTGAATGGTGACAAAGAGACAGCCCTGAAAATTTATAGGAAAATCGTGGCTGAGGAAACTTGGCAAGCAAATGGATTCTTGGCCGCCGAAGCTGAATTAAGCAAAATACAATAATCTTCGAGGAGAAAATGATGAAAAAAATCATAGCTATCCAAATTATGCTGCTCGTGCTGGGGACTATCATTTCCTGCAATAAAAGCAGTGATGTGAGTATCATGAACAGTCACTCCAGTCTTGTGGAGCTATACCATGATTGGCGTGCCTTTCAAGGAGATCTATTTACAGACGGAGTTCCCGATTACGGTGATGGTCGGATGAAAAAGCAGTATGATGAGTTTCCTGTATATAAGAACCGGTTGGCTAATTTTGATACCACGGGCTGGTCCATTCCCCACCGGATTGATTATCATCTGGTACTGGCCGAAATGAATGGTTTGGATTTTGACCACAGAGTGATCAAGCCGTGGAAAAGTAGCCCTGCTTTTTATGGCATTGTATGGGATTCCCAGAGTGATACACCAGCTCATGAAGGATCTGTCGCGCATGGCCTTGTAGAACTGTGGGAATATGATTATCCCCTGTCTCAAGCTGATGCAGAAAACCTTACTCAGGGGTTACGGACAGTACCCCCATTTCTAGCACAGGCTAAAATTAATCTCACGGGCAATGCACGCGATCTGTGGCGCGGCGGCATTTATCGCATGAAATCGCAGACCAGAGCATTGACCGACCTTTCAGAGAAAACAGTGGGTATCTCAGAAGCTTTAACAGCGGCTATTAATGATGCAATAATTGCTACTAATGATTTTGTTGCTTGGTTAGAGAGAGAACTGCCTTCAAAAGAAGGCAAATCAGGAATTGGAATCGACAATTATAACTGGTATCTGAAAAATGTTCATTTGGTATCTTACAGTTGGAAAGAGATTGAGACTATGATGCGCCGGGAACTGGTACGGGCCCACTCTTCCCTGAAACTGGAAGAGCACCGTAATCAAGATCTTCCCCCCTTGATTCCCATGGCAAGTAAAGAAGAGTATGACAAAAAAATACATGCGTCCGTTACTGAATTTATTTCCCTTTTGGAAGACAGGGATATTGTCACCATGAAAGATTATATGGATCAGGCCCTAAGGGAACGAATCAGTCCTTATAGTCCTATTGAACCCAGGGAATTTTTTTCTGAGGTGATATTTCACGACCCAATGGTCATGCGCACCCATTTTTACCACTGGTTCGACTTGGCCCGTATGCGTGATGAACCTCATTCAAGCCCAATCAGAAGTAACCCGTTGTTATACAATATCTGGGATAGCCGATCTGAAGGGCTTGCCACTGGAATGGAAGAAATGATGATGCACGCGGGGCTGTTTGATCATCACCCCCGGGCAAGAGAATTATTCCATATTCTTTTGGCTCAGCGGGCTGCGCGAGCATTGGGTGATTTGATGATGCATGCCAACAAATGGGATATTGATAAGGCAGTGGACTTTACTTCCAGGAACACACCTAGAAACTGGCTTAGACAAGATGGTAGAACAGTGGTTTTTGAGCAGCACCTGTATCTGCAGCAACCCTCTTATGGGACAACCTATCTTGTAGGAAAGATTCAAATCGAAAGGCTGATGACCGACCGGGCAATACAGTTGGGGGAGGGCTTTACTCTAAAAGGATTCATGGATGAAATAAACCAGGTAGGACTCATACCGGCCTCCATGATGTATTGGGAAATGACGGGAGATGATGAACACTTGCATGAAATGCTTTATAATTAAAGACCATATTGCAATGCCGCACTTAAGATACTTCCTTATCAAAATCAGCATCATTTTTTCCATTGTCTTTTCAGATCTTCTCTTTAGCCAACAAGCTTATCCCGCTGCAAAAACAGGTGGGAATTATATGCATAACTTTTATCTCCCTCCGCCATCACCCACCAGCCCCCGTTGGCCCGCATGGTCACCGGATGGGCAATCCCTAGCATTTTCTATGCACGGTTCCATTTGGCGGATGGCACTGGGTGGATCAACAGCCATAGAACTGACAAATAATGCAACATATGATTCTTCACCTGCCTGGTCTCCCGATGGTAAATGGATTGCCTATACAACGGAAAAAGATCATGAGACAATGGATCTCATGCTGTTGAATTTGAACACTGGGAAATCTTTACCGCTAAAAATAGGTGAACATCTTTATCTGGACCCAGCTTGGTCTCCCGATGGTTCACAATTGGCCTACGTATCCACGGAGCCGAATGGATATTATAACATCTATGTTCAAAAGATTCAGAGGGGGAAACCTGTCGGAACTGCCCTTCAAGTAACACAAGACAATGCCTATGGAGATAATCGACTCTACTTTGGGAATTACGATCTGCATATCGCACCTACATGGTCTCCGGATGGAAAAGAAATTCTGTTTATCACTAACCGTGACACACCGCTTGGGTCGGGTGGCATTTGGCGTATGCCAGTGGAAAAAAATGGAATAAAAAACGCAAGACTTATTCATAACGAACAGACGCTCTTTCGTACAAGGCCTCACTGGTCACCGGATGGGACAAGATTCCTTTACAGCTCCCATGTAGGAGGGCAGTTCAATCATCTATATTTGCTGCCGTCTGATGGTGGTGAGCCCTACAAAATTACATTCGGTGATTGGGATAATTTTCATCCTCGTTGGTCGCCTGATGGTACAAAGCTTGTTTTTTTAAGTAACGAAGAAGGCCTACCTCAGTTACAAGTAATGGAAACAATTGGAGGCAAAACAAAAAAACTGAAAGTAATAACCAAAAAATGGATTGAACCTCGCGGGACCCTTCAAGTGATTATAACAGAAGGGGAAACAGAACGTCCAACACCGGCTCGCATCTACCTTCAGGCAAGTAACGGCAAGGGCTATGCTCCTGACGGAACCTATCACCGTGTAGGCCGCATGAAGGACCACCTGTTTCATACTGAAGGGACCTTCACAATAGAAGTTCCCCACGGGCCCCTGACAATAGAGGCGGTGAAAGGGTTTGAGTATTATTCAACTAAGGAAACAGTAGAAATTAAAGCGGGGGAAAAATCGGAAGTGACGCTCACCCTCTCACGAATGACCAATATGCCTGCCCGGGGCTGGTACAGTGGCAGTACACACGTCCACATGAATTATGCCGGTGACCTCCACAACACATTGGAAAATCTCATGTTCATGTCGGCTGCTGAAGATCAGTCAGTGGTTAATGAACTTGTGGCTAATAAAGACAACAGAATTCTGGATTACCAATTTTTCACCGGTGAAACTTCTCATCTGTCCACATCGGAACGAGTTTTATTTGTGAGTGAAGAATACAGACCTGCTTTTCACGGCCATGTATATTTCCTGGGTTTGACGGAACATCTTCTCTCCCCTTTTGCTTCAGGTTATGAAGGGACGGCCATTCACAGTCTTTATCCTTCCAACACGGATATGCTACGGTTGGCAGGAGAGCAAGGTGCCTTCCGGGGTTACGTGCATCCCTACTTTGGTGAAAACGATCCGCTATCAGGTGAGGAACCTTCTCTAGGTGCTGCGAAATCTTTTCCCGTAGATGTTGCTTTGGGTACCGTGGAAGGGTTGGAGACTACCTATGCCAATCACGCTACCCTTTTGGTTTGGCATCATGTCTTAAACAACGATTTCAAAATTGTTCTGACTGGTGGTGAAGATTCCATCAGCAACCTTTACAGGAATGCTGTTGTAGGTTCACAAAGATCCTACGTATACCTTGGTGACAAACCACTGACATACAGAAATTGGTTAAAGGGTCTTCGTGAAGGGCGTACGTTCGCCACCAATGGACCGTTGTTAACATTTACTATCAATGGTGCCATGCCCGGTGAAGATGTGAGACTACCTCAAAACGGAGGTACAGTAACTTTAAAGGGAGAGGTACAAAGCATTGTGCCCCTTGATAAAGTGATGATTATGAATAATGGGGAAATTCTGAAAAAAGTTCCGCTCGATGAAACCGGCTCCAATGCGGTTTTCAAAATAACAATTGATGTGGATGAAAGCGGCTGGTATACACTACAGGCTGAAGGGAAAATGAACACTCTCCCCATCAGCGATCTTTACCCTCAGGCAACCACTAATGCCATTCGCGTTTATGTCGGTGATGATCCTATCCGAAATGTGGAATCAGCCAATTATTTCGTGCGATGGATCGACAGATTGATTGCAATGGCTGAAGCGCATCCCGGCTGGCGCATGCCAAAGGAAAAAGATCATGTTTTGGGCCAATTCCGGCAGGCACAGCAGGTTTATAAAGAATTGATGAAGTAGCATCCGATTAATGGAGAAAACATCTATGGAAATATCCAGGCGAAGATTTGTAAAAAATATGGGCTTGGGGCTTGCTTCTATAGGCCTCAATGCTAAAGCGTTGGCAAAAAATTCAGGTGAGGGGTCAGAAGCGCTTTTGGTTAATGACAGGAAGCATCCTAAACCTGCCCCGAAAGGTTACGACCGGCTGCCGTTGCCTTGGTATCAATCCAGAGTAGAGACACTAATGAAAAAACTGCAGAAGGAACAGGTGGATGGAATTCTGCTGGAAAGGGATGTGAATAAAGTTTATTTCTCAGGGTGCTTTCGGGGAAGCGGAGAACGGTCAACATGGGTGTTCTTTCCGGTGAAAGAGAAAAATGCTGCCTACTGGTACTCACCGGGGATTGACCGTGATTTGATCACCTCCTGGTGGTGCAGTGAGAACGAATATTATTTTTGCTATCCTCATGCCGAGGGAGGATTCCCTAACAGGGGTGAGGTTGTAAAAGGGAAAACAGTCAATCTTTTTGGATGGATGCTCAGCCGTCTGCGCCACCGGGGATTTGCAGGGAAAGTGATTGCTACCGATATGCGGCTCAGTGACCAGGAACTGAGAACCGTTTCCAGGGAATTGCCCAACGCCCGGTTCGTGAATATTGATGATATCTGTCTTGGTATGCGGATAATAAAGACGCCTGAAGAAATTGCACTCACTCAACGTGCATATCGTTATTTTGATAAAATTCATGCGTTTGCCCGGGATTTTATTCTTGAAAATGGAACAGATACCACTGATTTTGAGATTGGGCAAGCGTTGCAGGCATATGGCATCAGTCTGCTCATGAATGATATTGCATACGATGGGAAACCTCACAGTGCTGTTGGGTTGGAAGTCACTTCAGAATATGTAAGGGCGGGTGTTTCCACAGCTTATCCTCACCCAAACCAGTTGTTCTACAATTCTGTCAGAAGAGGCGAATCCGTCTATGTAAATACGGACATTAAACTTGGTGGTTGTGGTGGTGAGGCTTATCGGAATTACCAGATTTACCCTGTATCCAAACATCAGGAGAAAATATGGCAAATTGTGGCCGACTCTGTTCAGATAATGGTTGAAGAGACAAAACCAGGCGCCCTTTGTTCAGACGTTGCCT
>Ga0208408_1000484_pt1 | contig 26362 bp, 17 predicted proteins | sample ETNtaG_4_FD_185776 | JGI IMG/M metagenome (GOLD analysis project Ga0208408, IMG submission 185776) | Marine microbial and viral communities from oxygen minimum zone, Eastern Pacific Ocean - ETNP201406SV67 (SPAdes) (version 2) | ecosystem: Environmental > Aquatic > Marine > Oceanic ... | reverse complement strand
GCTGCAGAAAATTTAGAAGAACTGGCACACCGTGTAATAGAGAAACGTAAATTAATGTCTACTGATTAACCCGTAGACAGAAAATTCTCGGGTTATGAGCCTAATCATACCCAAATCTACCCATCATCCACTAAACAAAAAAAACCACTGCAAAAAATACCGAACCAAAAAATCGCCCGAATACGGCAATGAAATCACCAGGCGAGCCTACACCCTTCTTATTTCTATATCATCACACCCAAAATGGTACGACAGTACTTGACAGTAGATTCCAGCATTCGACAGGATAAGTCAGGATAACCGGTATTTCGACTTCAAACCTTGGCTGTTTTTGAAATTATAATGACCGCCAGCGATAGGTTTTTCGTTACATCTTTATTTATTAAGGATAAGTCTGACAGCGAATCAACTGTCTCAACCACCTGAAATTTACCGGACTTTTTTATTTTGGGAAAACCATCCGCCTGTATCTCGTTATATATTAGGAGTTACGGGAGTGTGAAATGTAGGCCTTTTTCCTGTCAAGCCGGAGGTCGAGGGTTCGAGTCCCTTCGGTCCCGCTCTCTTAAACCCCATTTTCTCGTCGAGAGATCGGGGTTTTTTGTTGCCCTTTTGTACTTTCCCGATATGACAGTAAATGACACAAATAGACCGTTTTTGAAGTAACCACCTGTAATTAGCCTGTATTTTTTTTATAGCTTTTGCTTTAAAAAAGTAGTTTTAACATAAAAAAAGCTCCTGATTAAGGAGCTTCCTTTTTACCGTTAAAGTAATGTAGATAATCAGATTATTTTATCCAATCCATTCAATGCTGACTTATAGTTATCATCAACTAAATCCACATAATATTTTTCAGTCGTTTTAACAGATGCATGGCCAAGCAGCTTTGATACAGTGTAAATATCCGCTACATTATTCTGGATCAGTAAGGATCCAAACGTCTTTCTCAGTGAGTGAGTATTCGCACCTTTAATCTTGGCAGACTTATAATACTTTGCAATTTTCTTCGTAATATAGTCAGGATTAAAGTTAAACGGTGTTTTAGGATCATTATCTTTGATCTCTGTAAACATCACTCAAAGCCAAATATACCCAATTAAGGGACACGTTTTTAAGGGACACCCCCCATCCAAGGGATGCATAGGGGTATATATAAGTATACCCCTCAAGTTTTTTCAGCGGGGTTTTTTGTTTGAATAATCACAGCATTTTTATAAAATTAATTATAGATATCTATCCAAAATGGAACTAATAATACTCATCATAGCGGCTCTTATTACCTCATCCATTTCAGCCGTAATTGGGATGGGAGGTGGGATTATACTACTCGGTATAATGGCTATCATGATTCCTGATGGATACATGGTAATTGCTCTTCATGGTGTTATTCAGATGGTAAGCAATGGGACCAGAACTTTTGTATTTAAAGATTACTTAAAAAGGAATCTAATATTAGAATTTCTATTTGGTGCTATGTTTGGTCTGGCTCTATCTGCGTTAATGATTTATGGAATAATGAAATACTATGAGGTAAGCTCAGCAGACCAAATACAATTTGATTATTTAAAACCCATTATCGGAATTTATATCCTGTGGTTTCTTTATTTGAAAGGGCAGAAAAAAGAGCGAAAAAATAAATTATTTATTATAGTCGGCTTTATCAGTGGTCTAAGTACAATTTTTGTTGGCGCAACCGGTCCACTCATTGCTCCTTTTTTCCTAAGTAAACACCTGACCAAAGAAAATATTATTGCCAATAAGGCTGCCTGCCAGATTATTTCTCATCTTGGTAAAATTCCAATCTTTATTTACTTTTTTCATGTAGACTATATTGGGGAGTATAACCTGTTATTGCCTCTAATCGTGGCGGTATATATTGGAACGAATATTGGAAAGAGACTACTTAACTTTGTTCCAGAAAGAACTTTTAAACTACTTTTCAAGGTTTGCCTCACCGTTATAGCCATACGGTTGGTCTTGGGTTAATTTTAAGAATATCAAGCCCCACATTCGTGGATTGTTTGTGCAATGATGTGTAGAATTTGTTAACTGCAAGAGAGACTCTTGAAGAAGTTAAATGAAATGAGCATTTGAAAAATTGTTACGGTACTGACTAGCCCCCAAACTGAATCTCAAAAACCTTCGTTTTTGAAACTCTTCCCAAATTAATTCGAGGATCAGTCGATGAGAAGAATGGTAATTGAGGTGTCTTATTCGTAAATTATAGAGCAAGTTAATGCAAGAGAATGAGTGATAATCCCAAATTACATGAAACTTTGAATTCGCTTTACAAAATTCCAAATTTGACATTAATCTAATCACTTTTTAAAATGATATTTCGCAACTTGAAACAATAGAAATGCGTGACACTCCATATTTGCTCCAAATCGGTAGATTAATAAAAGAAACACGCCTCAAAAATGGTACTAGAATCAGAGAGATCGCAGAAAAAGCAAAAGTTAGCAAGGGATTGATATCAAAAATTGAAAATGCCAGAACAGTTCCATCTTTACCAGTACTAATTTCAGTAATTACCGCATTAGACATCAATATAGGTGATTTTTTTCAAAATATCAAACCACTTGTTTCCCCCGATTTTATTCACAGTAAAAAACAGGATTTGATTGTACTAGAAAAGGAGAAATCCAAGGGATTTGAATACCATCATATTCTTAATCAAGATTTTCAAAGTTTTTCGTTCGACTCTGTTTTATTAGAAATTTCTCCGAATGCAAAAAGAGATTTTGTCACTACAGATGGTTATGAATTTCTCTATATTTTGGATGGCTGTGTAGATTATAATCTAGGGGATAAACAAATAAAACTCGAAAAAGGCGACTCTCTATTTTTTAATGGCCGAACACCTCATTTGCCCAAAAATTCAGGAAATAGCTTAGCTAGAATACTTGTCATCTATATTCTTAACTGATAATATCTTTTAAATTATTTCACGAAGGTAATGATATTGGTATGGCTATAACTCCATATTATTTTTGAATTTTACGAAGATATGATACTGTAACTCCTTTAATGCCCGTTATTCCAAATTAATACGTTGTTGATCCAATCTCAAATAGTTGTAGCCAACAGCTTTCAATCTGTTTTACAGCATCCTTTATACCATCAATTATCAATCATCGCGTTATTAAATATTTCAGTGAAAATGTCATAAATATAGGGATTATCTACCTCCTTAATAACCAATTGATTATTGCTCTTTGAGCAATAGGCATCCCACTTAGCATTAGTTGAACCGGTAATTGAATAATAGACTTTGCCTTCTGGTGTGTTTTTACAAATAGTATAATTTTTCGCATGGGTTGGAGCGGCCCAGTGGAGTACTCCTAATTCGCTAAACAGATTTCTTGCTTGATTACGGGAATCTGTATGAATTGCGCTTTTGATATTGATATTGTTTATCGTATTCAACTCATTATATAATCGCAATCCGAATGTATCGGTTTTCAAATGATACATGTTTATTGTTAATTCGTTTTCATACTCATCATCTTTGATTTCATTAACTATTTTTGCTACTGGATTATATAATGTATCCCAACTGCTTTCACAGAAAGTCCCTGGAATCGGGAAAAAATAAGCACTAAACACATCGTCGGCATAATTCAGATTTAAACTTTGGTGATTATATTCTCCTTCATTACGCACTGCATTCCAAAAAGCCGAACGGTCAGTATTATTGTTCCATATTTTTTCAAAGTAATGTTCATATGCACCATATAATCCAGAATTACCGCTAATCAAAATTCCACTTTGAACCCATTCACGCCCAGTCGGTCTTCCATAATCATCATGGGGATCCACATTGGCTGTTGATATATATACACTGTTTGAATAATCCGTCATATCACCTGAATGATAATTGGTCAATAAGAATTTATTATGATGTTGACCATAGGTGGTCCCATCTATCCAAGATACTTTTTTAAATGTAAAGTAATCACGAACATATTCTGATTCTGATTCAAAGCATAAATCATCCATATATACACTGAGATAGTTATTTATTCCTCGATCATCGGCAGGGTTATGATAAATTAATCTAGTGTAGATTTTTAACTTAGCCGCTTTAATTAATGAAAGAATTAATTTCTCTGAATTTTCTTCTCCATGATCATAACCACGTACTTTACCATAACTATCATGTCTTGGATTAAATCCAACATACAAATCCTTTTCTATTTTGTATATGGCAAATTTTATTTGAACTTCTACTTCAGGATTCTTTTCTTTATATGCTATAGCCCTATTAATTAAGTCACAGTATTTAAATGTGACAGTATTCAAAGAATCATACGGCTTAAAAGAGTAGATTTTTACTCTTACATTTTGACCGTCAGCAATTATGGAATATGGTTCGAATAGTGAATTATTTTCAGTGATAACATCAAATACATCTGAATTTTCATAATCATTATCAGAAACAAGTATATTGGACTCTTCATAGTCCTGAATAATGATATCTTTAATATCATCATCTTCAATAGTACTTTTTTTATGACAAGAAAATGCTACCAATCCTATTATTAACAATAAATACAGCATCCTATGTTTTAGCATTGCTTTTCCTATTGATCTTGGTTATTGGATTGCTCTCAATACTAGATTATCCTAACATTGAAATTAAGCAGACACCGCCTGTTATGACAAATGCACTAATTAAACGATTGAATTTCTGTTTCTCGTTCAAGTAATACCCTCCCCAAAATACTACAAAAACAATACTTAATTGCCTTAATCCAACTATATAGCTAACTCTTTCAATCGTATATGCAATAATAATTAATGAATATCCGTAAATCCCCAAGAAACCGGCCATTAAAATCCGCGTTTTATTTGTTTTCCACTCATGAGTTAGTTGATATTTCTTTTTTCGGAAATAGATATATATGGAATAACACATAAAGCCAAATAGCATATGTAAGAATACAAATAATATCGGATTAATGTATTCTACAATCATTTTGTCTGCAATCGAATAACCTGTAATTGATACTAACCCTATTAGTGCATATTGAATCGACCGATCTTTAAAAAAATCTTCTAATTTTAAGAACTGTATTTTCGAAAATTTTATTTGACCAAAACTCAGAAAATAAATACCACACATCACAACAATTATTCCTACCACACCACCTGCAGAAACCTTTTCATTTAAAAATAACACAGCAATTAAAAAAACCAATGCTGGAGAAGAACGCATGATTGGGTAAGTCAGTGATATATCCCCGAACTCATAGGCTTTAGTTAAGAATACCCAATATATAAAATGAAGGAATCCTGAAAAAAAGCACAAACCAATTACACTCAAATTGGGAATTCCAGATTGCCACATAAAATAAATAAAAACAGGAAGGAAGTATATCAATCCCCAGACTGTATACCACCAAAGAAATAGCTGTTTATCTACAGATTGCTTTGTAAATATATTTCTTAGTGAATGGAATAATGCTGAAATAAGTACTAATGATACTGCTAGTATATTCATACTTAAACTAAGATTTCACTTCATCAATATATTAGTAATCAAATTACTACTACTATAAAAATCTTTAATTAAACAATGCCAAATCTAACAATTTATCAAGACTAGTAATCGTTGGACCTGAAAATTCCCCTTCAGGCCAATTGCGATTTATACTATGATGTTTAAGCCATACTGGCTGTAATCCAGCCTTCATTGATCCACATATATCATTTTTCCAATCATCCCCAACATATACTGATTCGTGGGCTTCAATATCCAATTGATTTAAACAAAGTTCAAAAGGTTGGTGCTTTGGTTTTGCTGGAATTGAATTTTCGCCGGCAATGATAACTGACTGAAAATATGGCTCAATAATTTTAAAGCCATCTAAACCATGATTCCGTAATTCTCCGACGCGACCTTGAGTATTTGAGATTATTCCTAATTTGTAGGTTTTAGACAATTCCATTATTACCGTCAATGTTTCTGAAAATAGCCTGGTATTGTGATCGACAGTTACCCAGTATTCATCTTCCCATTCCTTGAGTTTAATTTCATCTCCAATACTGCAGAAAAACCAGCATACCTCTTGCCATATGGTCTTTCTTGAGAATATTGATCGACTTGTAGATTCTGATCTAATCTGACGATATTTATGTAAGAACTCGTCCCAATCAGTCAATCCAAGATATGAGAATAGATTTCTTTTGACCCTTTTTTCTGCCAGTCGAAATCCACTGGAAGAATCCACAAGAGTTTGAGTAAAATCGAATAATATCGCCCTGATCATATCACTACCTGGCATAATTACAATGGGTATAAATTATGCCAGGTATTTATTGTTGTAACGTCTTTCAATCAAACAAGAACACAAATTCATAATATGTATTCTAATCCCGTCCCCATTTTTTGAAATAGTCGCCAAAGATGTCATCATCAGTTGGTATAAATTCTGGGATCGGAACCGACAACCAAGTGTAATTCAAGAAATGTTTCCAGATAATATTTTCACTGGTATTATTTCCTGCCCAGGTGCCGCCACCCAAAGAATCCGTGCAAGGTTGTCCATTAAACCAACTACCACTATTTGCCATTGCATGGGGCATATTACAATTCACACGCCCGACATTAAGTTTGAGCGCTAACTCATCTTGACGATCTTCCCTGTTACTGTGTATGGAAACAGAATGTCCTAAACCAGAGAATTCTAACATTATCTTAATTCTGTCAATCATCTCGCTAAAATCAGTCCATTTCCATAAAGTTAAAACTAAGGATACTTTCTCTCCCGAAAAGCGGTCCTCAGGACCTGGTTTTCCACCCATAACCATCAGAAACCGTGTGCCCTCAGGTATTTCAATCTTTGCCTGCTTTGCCAAATGTTTAACCGGTTTTGCAACTACATCGCGATTCAAACTCTTCCCATCCGGCCAATAGTATTCTCTTAACCGCTCCCGCTCTTTGGTTGAACATAAATAACCACCTTCGGCCTGTAATGCAGCTACCATCTCGTTAAATGCATCCTCTTCAACAGCGACAGCATTTTCTGATGAACAGGAAGCTGAATTGTTGGCAATTTTTGATTTCACTATTTTTGCCGCTGCTGAAGGAAGATCAACAGTACTGTCAACCATAGAAACAACATTCCCGGCACCAACTGTATGGCTTGGTTTACCAGCTTGGTGTACTACTTTTGCCAATGCCGCTCCCCCGGTAGCAACCGTGAAATCACATAATTGCATCAATTCAACAGCATTAGCATGACCTGGTTCACTCAGGCACTGCATCAGATCAACAGGTGCACCAATTTTTATTAGTGCTTTACGTCCTATTTCAACTGCCAAATTTGTACTTCCCTTTGTACGAGGGTGCGGAGATACAATCATAGCATTACGGGTTTTTAATATATTTACACCTAATGCAGTAACTGTTGACTCCGGATTTGTACTGGGTACAACATTGGCAATCACACCCATTGGTTTAGCATAAATTTTTAATCCTTTTTCCTTATCTACACGTACTAAACCACAGGTCTTAACATCACGCATTTGCCATAAACTGCCGCGCGTTTTAGATTGTATTTTGGCAACTTTATCTTCATATACACCAATACTCGATTCTTCGATCGCTAACTTCGCCATTGCCATTGCATTTTCTTCTTTTTGCCAAGCCCAACCAACAGCTGCAACCATTTCATCAACTTTATCTTGCGGCCAAAATTCAACCACTTTAAAGGCCACGTAGGCTCGCTCATACATCTTTTTAATGTCTGTAGACATTTTTATCTCCTTCCATTACATTAAGTATTCAAACTTAGAAATGTTCTTTGTAGCACCTGAATTCGAAATCAAGGGTAATTCCTGATTAGCTTACTCTATTTACCAATCTTTTTAATTCCCGTCTTTTTGCTGGGATCGTGAATTTCCTCATGGATTCTGTATCCGGTACCATAGTTCTGTTCTCTTTTCTCAATTTCAGCTGACCATTCTTCCAACGAATGTGTCTGGGCTGATTTTGCATGTTTTTCCCGATCCTTTAAGGGCGGAACAGGTCGATCCGAATGACCGTCATATTGCTCTTTCGGAGTCAAAGTTTCTCCAAACCCTGTATATTCTCCACGTTCAACCTCTTCGATATAGTGTGCTCCTGAAGCAAATGAACGTGTAATTGCAATAATTGCCCATATAGCTTCAGGTGAGAAACCAAGATCCATCATCGTTGCGCCAATTGCACCAAGCATGTCCAAGTCGACGGGTTTGGCACTCTTTTTTTTCGCAACTTCCACAATCTCTTCAGTTAATTCGATGTATTTACCCGAGACACCTAATTTTTTAGCTCGTGCAAACATTCGCTTAGCAGCAGGATCGTTGATCATCAATCCTGAAACACCAAATCCTTCATCGTGGAAATGTTCTTCAACTATAATTTTGGCAGTTTCAGCTGTGGTTTTTTTGTCTTTCTCTGCCTCTAAATGATATTCTTCCAATCGATTTCCAAACGCTGAAAATGCGCCATATGCATGACCGAAAGCTAAAATAGAAGCTCCTACTGCTTGAGTCAGAAATGTTTTTGATTTGGCAACCATTCGTGAGATCACTGCCGGCATGGATAGTCCGTCTTCCAATGCTAAGAGCATAACATAGCTTAACATTTTTTCTTCATTGACGCTGGGAATACGCGACTGAAAATCAACAAACAATACATCCACCATACCATATCCTTGTTCCATTAACTCGGTAGTATCATATCCGCGGGAAACAATGCGATGGACATTCTTGTAAGCAACTTCTGAAACCCATTGAAAAGGAGCCCGCTCGGTATCTCTGGGTACTGTGCCATATTCACGCTCAGCATAATTAAAAGGCATTCGCGGATCATCTAAATTTCCGATTTGCTTTTTTAAATCACCCATTTTTTATATTCTCCTTCTTCTTTTTGTTTATTGGAATATTCTTCTCTCTCTTCCTGCGTTGGTACTGGTCGATCATCCGGACCAACATATTTGATCATACTTAAATCAAGCATTTGAACCATCGGTTCCGACTTTGATGCCGCCCAGGCACGACCCTTCTTCATATTATATAAAGCATGAGCTCCACAACTATAACCACGAGCTACGCTACCAATACACCAGGCAGCATTGGGAGCAAAACCAATGTCACATAAAGCTGTATTCCCAGCTCCCACAACATTTACGCCTACCCGTTTTTTTCCTTCTGCCTCTCGTCTTGCATGAAAATATTTTTCAATAGCACGCTGAAGTTCTAGATAAACACCATCTACTTCCAATTCTTCCTGCTTTGCATGAATTGGTTCCGCACGTGGATCGCTGTCAACATGTTGCGGTTGTCCCATACCCATTACCGGTTGCCCGACATCAAGATATTCATCAACCAATATTTTTGCTATTTCATCGACCGTTTTACCTTCTTTTAATGCACGACGTAGATATTTATTTAGCATATATCCATGTGCGGCTCCCGGACCATGTACTCCACCAAAGGTCATAATTGAAGCAGCTATTGCGGTTGGTAAATTGGGACGACCGGTAATAACTCCGATAGCTGAAACTGCCGACGGTGACATTGAATGCTCCAGGAAAACACCCATTTCATATTTCAACATTTTTTCTTCGTTATCAGTAGGTATCCGATTTTGGAATAGGATAAACATAGCATCATAAAAAGAATATCCCTCCTCCGCCAATTCACTCAAATCATAGCCGCGGAGAACAGTTTTCTCTTCCGTTTTGTATGATATCGAAGTTTTTCGATTTAATAATTTTTCTCTATCCATATCTTCTCCTTTATTACATATTCAAATTTTTGGATTAGTTTAACGTTTGATTAATAATCCTATAAGTACAGTTAGTAAACAAGCAATACCAACAATCGGAAATACCATCGCAGTATTTTGATCGTTTACAATAATTAGCCAGCCTATTAATGGATTTACTAATCCCGCAAACAAATAGGCACAAAAGTTCATAATCCCAACACCGGTACCTGAACGTTTTACTCCCAATATATCCGGTGCTAAAGCCCAAAAAGCAGATTGAGAGCCATATGCAAAGAATCCGCAAAAGAACAATACAACAACACCTATCCAATGATCCTTGGGCAAGAAAAACATGGTAAATGATGCAATAGCAGCCGGCAACATAAACGATACTATCAATTTCCAACGTACTGATTTAAATACTTTATCGGATATCCATCCGCCCGTTACGGCGCCCAAAGCCATTCCAATCGGCAGTGCTATACTAATCCAATTACTGCCGGTATCTTTCCAATCGCTGCCTAAAAAATGAACAGGCACCCAGTATAATAAACCATAGCGTGCTGAACTTTGGAATCCGATTCCCAGGCAGGCCAATAGAAAGCGCCAGTTTTTCAATGCAGCCATATAGCGTTGTTGAGACGTCTCTACTGAATAATGGGTAGTTTTCCCTCCGGTTATTTCACGAGCCGGATCAATTGTATTATCAATGGGATCATCTTCCAACGGCTCAAAGCCCAAATCTTCCGGATTGTTCCGCACTACCAAATAGTATATAATACCTCCGACAAGCATTAGCAAGACAGGTAAACGGAAAATCCAACGCCAATTTAATTCAAATACATCCAAAATGATCAAAGACGACACATATGCCAGAACAGATGACATACCTGCAGCAAACAGATACATCCCGAAAACTCTGCCACGCTCATTTTTTCCCCACCAATTTGTTAATACTCTGCCACCGGGTGCCCACGCCATTGACTGGGCATATCCATTGGCAATCCATGGCACAATTAAACTACTTATGTTGGTCCCAAAGCTGACAACCCAGTTGAAACCACAGGACAATATTGCTCCTAAGCTGACCATTGAGCGACCACCATATTTGTCACCCAAATTACCATTAATCGCTTGTCCGACAGCATAGCTCCAAAGCAAAGATGTGATCATCCAACCAATAGTGTCTTTTTGAATTCCTAACTCTGCTTCAATACCGGGAATGGCAAATCCCAAGGTTTGTCTTCCTGTGTAATAAAACAGATAGCAAAACATCGTTGCGAACAAAATGCGATATTGAGCATGTCGAAAACTTGGCTGCGCTTTAATTGAAATGTTAACTATTTGAAGACTCTCCTTTCTATTATCTTATCCTAATCACAATATTCCCTGTAGTAATACAACACGCCTACTAGTCAACGCTCAGGCGATTTGATCTATCTTTGACATAAAGAGTTTTTGCCAAAGATTCTTCCTCTGTTAATCGTTGTTTGGGATCAATAAAATACCAATCAGCCTTAACTTGCGCTTCTGTTACTGTAATCAATAAATAGCCATGATTGGTTAGATCTACGTATTTAAAGTATTTATTCATTGGATCATTCATATACATTCGCTCAATGGCTTTAGCGGAATCCACAGTAGTAAAATAATCATAATTTGCCGAAGTCATACTGGGCGCAACGAATTCAACTGCGATAGGTAGATAATCGTTATAATCCTTACTCTTATAACCGTCAAAAATTCCATCTGTTATTTCAAATGCCATAGAGCTGTGGTTGTCACCCGAAAGAATAACGACATTTTCCAATTGATTATCTATTACACTTTGTAGGATTTTATCGCGCTCGCAAGGATAACCGGTCCATTTATCTTTTTGTTTGGGCATTTTTATGTGGGTACGCTGGACATTCCAATGTGAAAAATTTACCTGGCTTACAATCAATTTCCAGCTCTCATCACTCTGCGACAGATTATCGATGAACCAATCATACTGTTCGGTCCCTAATATGGTGCGGTTGCAATCATTTAATTCAGGATCATCTTTTTTCAACTGTTTTGTCCGTCCTGCCAGCCTTTCATCAAGCAAGAATAACTTGGCCAGTGGACCACTACTTATGGTTCGGTATACCTTTTCACCTCTTATTGGCATCCATTCAAAATAGGCTGTTTTGGCGGCGTTTTTTCTTTTCTCCCAGTCGCCCTCCATTTCAGGTTGATGATTTTGTGCTCCATCAACATAACAATCATTCGCGATTTCATGGTCATCCCAGACAACTAAAAAGGGATGATTCTGATGTGCTCTTCGTAGATTCTCATCAAGTCTATAATGGGAGTATCTAAGGCGATAATCCTCTAATTCAACCAATTCTCGATCAGGGATAACAGATCGATCAGGGGCAGGATCAAACGAACTACTACCGTATTTACCTGATGGATACTCATAGATATAGTCACCTGTATGAATAACGGCATCTATATCTTTTCGATCGGCAACTCGTCCGTAAGCATTGAAATAGCCATGCTCATAATTGCTACCGGTTAAAACCACAAACTTTAAACTGTCAACATTTTCAGACGGCATTGTTTTGGTAATTCCGGTTATAGAAAACGCTCCCAATGCATTAAATCGATAATAATAGCGAGTACCAGGCAATAAGTCGGTAACATCGACTTTAACGGTATAATCGTGTTTAGCGGATGCTGTAACATTTCCTGATCTAATAATATTCTTAAATGAAACATCATCAGCTACCGTCCAATTAACATCGATATCGTGATCTTGGGTTGGGGTTACCCTCGTCCAGATAATCACACGATCCGTCAGCGGATCACCGGAAGCAACACCGTGATAAAAGGGTTTCAAAGTAGGAATACTGATATTTAAGTCTTCACTTTTTTTATTTGTATGGAAGGAGAAAAGAAAAAGCGGATAACTAATAAATAGGATTGCGATATTTCTTCCAACTCTTATCATGAGAACGCTCCCTTCAATTAAATACACTAATAATTTGGCCTTACTGCTACTCGAAATGATTTTGTGGCAATAGAATAATCAAATGCCTCATTCACTTCTTTTAATGAAAACTCGGAGGATATCAATGATTCAAATGGATATTTCATATGACTGTCAGCCAAAAACCTAATTGCCATTGCTAAATCTTGTGGAGCATAATTATGAATTCCATGGATATTAAATAAACTCCTAACGGTAGTTTCCGGAGAAATCTCCACTGTTGGTTGTGTAAAAACAGATCCGACAAGTACATAATGTCCTCCAATACTCAACAGATTAAAACCCAACTCAACCGATTTCGAGATCCCACTCATTTCAATTATTAGATCTGCTTTATAGCCATTCGTTATTTTCTGAACATCGTTGACAATTTTATCAGAATCATTAGCAAACAATAATGTTTTAGTAGCTCCGAATTTGTGAGCCAGGCTTAATCTTTTTTCATCAATATCTATTGCAATGATTTCGCTTGCACCAAGATATTTAGCCATTACACAAGCTGTTAATCCAAGCATTCCTGCACCTTGAATGATTACCACTTTCCCTGAGCAATCACCGCCAATACGGAATGCTGCCGCAGTTGTTGCAGTTGCACAATTTGCAGGTCCAATGACCTTATATGGAATATGGTCAGGAATTTTTATAATAGTTGTGCCTTTGGCAAGGTGACAATATTCAGCATAACCACCACTTAAAGGATGATGCTCTGTAATCTGTTCATGTCCATATTTAAAAAGGTTTCGGCATTTTTGTGGAATATTGATTTTACAGTAGTGGCAATCTCCACAACTTGCTGCAATAGACCATGTTATACTATCGCCAACTTTTAAATCATCACCATAATAGTCTTTTATAGGGTTCCCATGAGGCAGCGTCTCAATTGAACCAATGATTTCATGTCCAAGAATAGTTGGAACAGGAGTTTTTCGCAATCCTCGATAAGTATGCAAGTCGCTTCCGCAAATTGTAGCATATTTAATTTTTACTAATAATTCTGATTCTTTAAGCCGCGAAAATGGAAATTCTTGTGCTTTCATGGGAACCCCACTCTTACTGAAAACCATACCATGTGCTTTATTACTCATTTCAACTTTCATTAATTAATGGTCTGAATTTTTTCAATTTCATCTAATAAAAACTATCTGCGGACTAACCCTATATTTTCTGAAATCAAATGTTGACAGCCTATTTTGACATATTTTTAGCAATGTAAATACTTTTAATTGTTCATTTTTTATTTTCTTAATATTTTTCACAGTGTTTTTTCAATATTTTCATTGGTATATTTTAAATAGTTTACATATAATAGTCAATGAATGAGTTTACTATTAGTAAACTCTATTTAAAGAAAATATGGTGTTTTGATATACTATTTCACCACATACTAATTCAATTTTGATTTAAGGTTGTATATATATCTAAAATATACATAATATATTATAAAATTATATTAATTATTTTATTACGACACATAAACTAATTGATTCGTCTTTGTTAATCATAAAATGTTTACTTATAGTTAACTATCCTTCCTTTACTCAATCTATCGATATTGTCTATTGTGATGAGTTTTTCTTACGCCTGCAAATATAAAAATCAATCAGAAATACCCATCTCTTCCTTAAGCACCTTTTTTACACCATAATCTAATATATGATCGGTTGTTAATAATGGAAAGCTTGGTACTTTTACTGGGTAAGGGAGGTTATCCTGAGCAACTATCATATCGATTCTAGAAAGTTTCAGATTCTCAAAAATATCAGTATTAATCTTAACAGATTCACTATACTTAGCTTGCAAACTATCCACAACGGGATCAAGATAGGTTTTTATTAACCGTGCGTAATTTGAACCAATGCTGCTGTCCAACTCACAGTCATTGAGAATTCGATTCTTTTCATATAAAGCATTGATGTTATCCTTCCACATTTGTTCAGTTCGCAATACTGAATTATTATTATAACCGCTTTTATAAGCCTTCTCGGTAAGATAGTGATCAGTAATCAAGTCAACAATAGCATACTTTAATTGTTCTCCAAATTCATGGTTTTCTATTGTTTTCTTACGAAAAACCAGAGGATGTGATTTTAGTTTTTCAAAAAAATTTTCTACAGTCCAAATACTACCATCCAGTCGAAATAACACATTTCGATATAAACTTTTTAGATCATTATTTGATGAATTATATCCCAATTCTCCATCAATTTCTGGGCGTAAAATACTGTTTAAAGCCATCCCGTTATTTCCGCCAGTGTCCAGATAAATTGGGGCTAGAATATCAATGAACTTGGAAAATGTATTCCGTTCAAAGATAATTGACCTTCCACGCATAACCATCTGGATGATTTCATCATAGTTTCTTTGCGCACTTTGCCGCTTGTAGTACCCTGATATATCTACCCAGCGGCTTTGGAATTGTTTATCCGTTATAATGAGTTTCTCCTTCCATCCATTCACATATAATACTAAATAATTCTCTTTCTCTATCTTCAAAGGACCTAAAACTTGACCTACCACAATAGGTTTTGTGTACAGGGCATGTAAAACAGAATCGTGTTCGGTTTCATTCCAAGAAACTGTCCTGGTTTGCAGGTTTTCAGGTGTTGGAAAACCCATTTGTTGGTTAATCGCTAGAGTGTCTAGTTTTGGCACATTCGCAATAAATGACTTGGCCGATGAATATTCTTTAAAAAAAACGTATGTAATTGAGTAGACTCGTTCAGATAAATTTAAGGTTTCTAGTATTTGCGGCGTATCCAGGACCACCGTTTCATAGGCATCCTTTGTATATAATATTTCCCGCATAGCCTGTTCGCGCCGGCCCTTGATGTAGGCTTGCACGTTATTGTTAGTAATAAATTCGTTGTCGTCTCCTGCTTCCAGCGCCAACATTTTTTCTGCAATCAAAGAATTTAGAACAATCTTTTTATGGATGTATGTGCTACCTCGGCAATAGACAGGTCTGGGTGTGTACTCCGCGCGATATATAAACTCATTTACAGTAATTGTTTTCGATCCAATTCGTGCCAGAATTGGATCGATTGTATCTGAGCCCTTTTTACTGCATCCGACAGAAAAATAGATACAAATAATTAAAAAGAACCGGGTAATATTTTTGATAATTATCATTACACCAGTTATAATTATACCTAAATGTTTTGAATCTACCGGCTATTAAAAAGAGATCCCGATACCAATACTTTCTGAATTCCCCAATATTCCCATTGAGCGATAGGCATATCCTAGGTCGATTCCAGTATTGAATAACGTATTTAATCGAACTCCAAATCCAACTGTAGGACCATATTCAGACTTGTCCATAAACAAAGCCTTATAACCACATCTAGCATATAGTTTACCAAAAGTAGGAATCCTCATTAAATATTGGGCACCGATATTAACTGACTCACTATTATTATTAGGATGTAAGGCATCTGTAGAAACGGTAATCTGATGATAATCTGTATATATCAGATTAACCGAAATACCCAATCTGAATATTAATGGCAGATCCCACTCCTGTAGAGCAAACTTCCCTTCTGCATAAGCATAATTACCATCCTCTTCTTGTAATATATCAATTGGGAATAAAAGGTCCATTCCATCATAAGACATCTTAGTTCCATAATTTGAGATACTCATACCAATTGTTAATCCCTCGCGCGGATTCCCGGTTGGTGAAAAAAACGGCGTGTTAATAAGGACACCTAGATCAAACGCAAATGCACTAGCCCTCAAATGCCAAACTTGTGATGATATAGATTTCAAGGAAGCGCCAGTGGCGAACCAAGTTCCTAATTTTCTGCCATAAGAAATAACAAATGACTGATCCACAGCATTGAATTTCTCACCGGTTCCTTCCTGTTGAGCCAAAGTTGTAACATCCATTGTACCGAAATTCAAACCTACCATCGATATTGCAAAAGTCCCAATAGTAGGTATATTAAACCCAACACTTGAGAGCATTAATTGGGAATCAACAAACCATGGTTGGTAAACAAATAAGGCTTGCTGTTTCTTAAGATAGGCCAGACCAGCCGGATTCCAATAAATTGCAGATAAGTCTTTAGCCATACTAACATAGGCATCACCCATACCACACCCAGCTGTCCCATATCCTATTTCTAAAAAATTCGCAGTGGTGGTGCCAACTCTGATAGGTTCCTGTGCCAGCAAATTACACGAAATACAAGTAACCAGGATCGCAAACAGTATGTTAATCATATGATTATTTCTACGCATTATTTTGGTCCTAAATATCCTTAATATTTTGATGATTTGTGATTAATATATCGGTTGTGCAATATCTTGGTTGAAGTTTCAACATCTATATCCATATTTTATTTAATCACGGCAAATTTGCCCAATTTTTCCTTACCGGTTAGCGCTGACTTAACATGGTAAAAATAAACACCGGCGGCAATTTCTAATCCCTCGCGCGATAGTAGATCCCAATGAACCTGTCCTTTATCAGGAGGATTTTGCACTATTATTTCATCAATATAAACACCACTAGAAGAAAATATTTTAATAATACATTCTGCGGGAATATTTGTAAATGAGATTAATCGTCTTTGATTTAGTGCCGTATTTGAAAGAAATTGTTCCATCGCGTTTGTGGCAATATATGGATTAGGAACAACTTTAATATTATCCATTTGATTATTTAATACTTTTTTATTTAGGTCTGCTTTCGGCTGAACAGAAAATAATACTGAATCCGACTCTAAAAATGGACGTTTGAAATCAACACGGTAAACATCACCGGGTTCAGGTAAAAATGTGCTATCTGGACAATCTTTAAAATCTATACTAAATACCGTATTAGCCCAGATTTTCTGAGCACCAAAATTTACCAGGTGTCCCACTAAAATGTGGTCATCACTTATATCGAAAATACCGTTGTCATTTGCATCTACGACTATCATTTCCAATTGCTCAAAATTACCGCTAGTATCGGGAAATGATTTGTTAATTATATAGAAATTGAGCTCAGGCTGTCGAATCATCTTCGGAACAACAGTTCCATCAGTATCTTTGATATTCAAATTTGATGTTATCTGTCCCTGATAAATAGTATCATTACTGGTGAAGATGATATCATATTGCCACGGGAAATAGCTGGCAGTAACAGAACTTGGTGTAATTGTGATTGGAGCATTCCCAACAAACCACCCTGATTTGCCCGGATCAAATGAAGCAATGCCGCTATCTCTAGCCACATCAATGAATACTCGCAAACCTTTAAAAACATCCGATACAACTTGGTTGGGATTAAAATGCCAATATTCATCATCGCCGGATATCGTTTCAACGATATTACCCATGATAAAATCATCTTTAGTCTCTTCGTACACTAAAGTTCTGTTATCAGTGATATCATAAATTTGAAAGCCTGTATTGGTATAAAGAATATCACGCGGGTGTTGCCAAGCAGGAAATAATGCCGATGCGTCAATGGTATCAACAATAAATGTTACCACATATTCATGACCATAATCCAAATTCTTTGTGGACACAATCTCAGGATAAAATTCTCCGGTACCCCAGGTATCTACTGTATCTGCTAACGATACTGTGGGTGGTAAATACCCTGCCGCCTTTTGATAGGGAGTTACAACTTGCACATTTTGCCCAACCAATCGAACATTCTCGTCCTCATCCAGGTCAATGATAATATTATTTTCGGCTGGTGCAATCTCCAGTTCCAAACCTTCTATTCCATGGTCATAAGCAACCAAACCATAATAATACGTACGTCCATTTTGCACATCTTCATCAATAAAATAGTGTTTAATCCCGGTGTCATTTCCAAGAAAAAATAGCTCACCATTAATTGGGGCAAAATCAGTAAATCCATTAATACCATTATTCAGATCGCATTGAAAAATGGGTTTTTTACCAATCGGATTACCAAAACCATCAAATAATTTTTCGGAATCAGAAAAACGTTTGTCAGTCGCTTTATAAAGCTTGTAGCCTTCGAAATCGTTTTCACCATTTAATAATGGTTCTCGAGTCATTTTATCGGCAACATTATCCCATGTTAAAATTATCCGACCATCCTCAGCAACAGCTTTAAGGGTTGGAGTTTTAGGTGGCTGAGCAAATCGATAATCACTTTCATAAATAAACTGGGTCACACGTTTTTTCTCAAATAATGCTGGAGCGGAATGTTCTGAAGAACTTAATCCGGCAAGATCATCATATGAATAGATATTAGCAATGGAAATTCTTTCAGTTCGGCCCTTGTAAAGTGGAAAAGGTGAGGCTGCAAAAATTACAATCCAGTTTCCATTTAGCCCGGTGTATTCTTCTAATTCACCGTCGTTTAACATTTCAAAAAAGAACTGGTCACCTCGGAAATTATATTCTTCCGTACTCCGTGGAGGATTTGGAAACATATGAAAGGAAGTCAAGCCAAGCATATCTGATTCTGATACATCAGTTAAAGCAAAATTTGGTTCTGATCCGATACCTGTTGCAAAATCAGGCTTATGATTACATTCGGTACCATCTGCATCGGGACCATAATAGTTTAATTCCCCTGGTCCAACACCATCTAGGCCAACATCATCCCCGGGATTTTCTCCATTATCATAAATTCCATTCCCATTAAGGTCGTTCCCATCCTGCCAGTCCTGATCTTCATCTGCATCCCAGTGTTCATGTAACTGGTCCTCGGACAAACCATAATAATCCAAAAACAGTGCCAAATCTTCTATTCCATCATAGGCACCAATTAATTCGACGGCCTCATTATCACGTTGTTCGTCGATTAGACCGTCCCCATCATTGTCAACGCCATCCCACGAAATACCAGGACTTTCTAAAAATGCGAGTCCACTGACGCCGGTTCTGACACCACCTCTACCAGTTTCATCCCTATCCCATAAATAAGCCATATCCAAATTGGAATTCCAGAATCCAACATCATCTCCGACACCATCATCGCCAATTCCTGAGTTTAAATAATAACCAAAGGCTGTTTTAAGAATATTGTAATCGGATATATTTGAAATACTATATTCAAAAAAAATCACATCACGAGCCTGCGGGTTATTCCATTGAAATCCCCTTTGCTCAATTCGAATTCCCAACCCTCCCCAGGGACGACCTAATTGAGTCGATACAGTTGGAAGAATATCACCAATATATTTCCCTGGACGCGGATAATATTTAACTGGCCCCTTATTTCCATCAAGAAATTCTTGATCTTGCGCATCATTTGCAACAAAATAAGTTTCAAGATCGGCATATTTTACCCCACGGCCAAATCGTCCATTCCATTCGCCTGACCATTTTTTATCAGACCCTTGGGATGGCCAGCCGCCTGGCGGCCATGATTCCGGGAGATTACTCATTGCCGGATACTCACTTAGTTCATCAAAATATCCAAAAACTGGCTGCACGGTATAATCGACGGTTCCTTCAAGATTAGTATCATGGCGAGGATTATAATAGCTAGAGGATTGTAAATAATATAGCGAATTAGGACTTGAATGATTTTGTAAATCAATTTCGCTATCGATCGGGATAGAATCACCATCTACATATATTTGAGCACCAATCATTACTGAAATAGCATCGACCATCTTCCGACCATTTATATTATTTGGCCATTTCGAAAATTGATCGAAACAACCGCTATACCAATTAGAAAGTCTAGTATTATTTAAAAAGTATAAATGGGTATTATTCCCGCTCATATATCCTCCCCTGGTTGCTGCCACATCGCTGGCGGGATCTTCGGGACCTTCATATGGAATCCCTTGTGCAGATAATTCATACCACCCCATGAAACTGAATAATAGCGCTGAGTATAAATACTGCTGTAGTTTTACTGATATCATTGTGTATAATTCCCTAGTAAATGAACTCAAGTCCAATTTTTACCATCCTTGGACTCTGATAGTAGGTTGGGTTTAAAATTGCTGTGTCATAGTCTATAAAGTCTCTTTGCAGAAGATATTTTTCACCCTCTTGCACTATTGTAGAACTCGGACTTCCTGTACTGGAGTACACATTCTCCGCATTGAGCCGGTCTAATAGATTATAGACCCTGAATGTCAGGCGCAATTTTGTCTGATTCTTACTTAACAGATTTATATAACCATTTACATCTACTTTATATGTACGGGGTTTGACAGAATTGTTCGGGTACAAATTCACCGTTGATAGGGCGCTAATCGCTATTGGCTCCCATGTATAGGGCGTGCCTGATCCATAATAGCCTAATAATGTTATTCCGTATTTGGTCATGTTATAACCAACGGATATATTAAATGTATGCCGTTGATCCCAGCTCATTGGGATCAATCTTTTTATCGGGTCCTGTTGCTGACCTTCCCGGTTAAAGGTTGAAGTTGGGCTATCAGCATTACCTTTTGTATACTGTAAAGTGTAATTAAGTCCTATTTGAAGCGGATTTTTTGAATATTCATATTTAATCTCCAATCCTCTTACATTACCATAGTCCTTATTGCTGTAAAGTCCATAATGTATCTGATTGTAGGTCGTTATAACCTTTGCTCCCAACAAATCATATATATCACGATAGAATATTGCTATCTCCATGGTCATTCTACGATTTAGTTCCTGCCATAACCCCACTTCATACTGTACTGTCTTTTGCGCTTTTATATTCGGATTACCCATTTTAGTATCATAATCTGTTGGACTAACCAAAAATGAATGGTTTTCGTATATCGCATAATAGGGTGGCATTTGAAAAAAATGTCCATAAGAAAATCGTAATAATGCAGCATTCCCTAATTGATATGCGATGCCAAATCGTGGACTGATTTGACTTTGGGGCTTTGCTGTCGGGAAAGTGGACATCCTTTCTTCATTTAGCAGAATATTCCCATCGGCATCAGTCACCACATTGCCATTTTCATCTACCAAAGGAAAATATAATTGATTTGCTGGGTTCCTCAACTGCGAAGGGTAGATTGCATTAGGATTGAAATAATCATAACGCAATCCCAAATTGATCACCATCAGATCAAACTCCATTTTATCCTGAAAGTAACCGGCAAACTCGATTGGTGCTGCATTGTATATATCTGAAAATATAGATGAATCAGACCTTATAACCGGGTCATAATATGGATAGATCGTCTTTTGCAATTCGGTGTCATATACCGAATTATTTTCCTCCGATGTACCAGCCCATTTGTTTTGTATCTGCGATTGCCGGCTATCGATATTATACTTGTAATACACAAGACCTGATTTTATACTATGATGCTTATGGACCTGCCAAGTAAAGCTATAATTGATATTATAGTTATTAATCCATCTTTCCGTATGGGTTTTACTATTTCCTCCAGTAGAAAACCCTGCGACACTTCTTGAGTAATTGGGGCTAACATACCTGGAATCATTGGGATCTTCATAAACATAATGTCCATAGTAACTGTCAGTATAGGCTATTTTAATATCCTGGAAAGCTCGCTTAGAGATGGTATGATTTAACTGCAATGCCGATAATCGTGAGACTGAGAAATCTCCTGTCCGACCATTAGGATTGTATTTATAATATTGACTATAATCATAACCTGACTTATTCTCTAAAGTCTGGGTGATGGCTAATCTGAATGTAGGCATTGGTTTGAATGTCAACTTACCGAATAAACTATAATTTTTATCAGAATTCATTAAAACTTTCTTACCATCACCGGTATTTTCGGAATACCATTGTGCTGAATCCATACTAGTGTAATCACTGAAATTATCGACTTCGAAACGATTAATACCAAAATAAGGGCCATCTTTATCTTCATACCGTCCATTTACAACAAAACTTATCTTGTTAGCTATGATGGGACCACGCAGAGAGATATTATATTCATCCCTGAATCCTATATCTTGTAGCAGATTATTCTTAATAAAAAGATCAGTATGTGATGTAAAAAAATACTCGCTATTTACTTTTAGTGTTCCATGCCAGCCAGCCATACCGTCTTTGGTTACAATATTAACGATACCGCTCATTGCATTACCATATTCCGCGTTAAAAGTACCCGTTATCACTTCTAGTTCCTCTACAACATCTATCTCGATGTTTACTGACTGTTCTTTTCGCCTAAAAACTTCATCAACCGCAATACCGTCGATTAAATAAGAAACTTCATCTGATCTTCCTCCACGAAAATGCCCTTTTACTACTCCTGCCTGTAGCTCAACAACATCATTGATATTTTCAACAGGTAAGATTTCCATATATTTCGAAGAAATATTGCGTGAAGAGCTTGTCTGATCCTTTTTAATGGATAGATTGTCTGCAACTACAGTAACAACGTCCCCTTGCACTGCCATAACTTCCATATTAACATCCAAAGGGTAAGTCCGATTTACTGAAATTCGTACTTCTTTTATCCGAATAATCCCATAGCCCATCATCTCAAATCTTACAGTGTAAAAACCAGGAGAAATATTATTTATAAAATATTCTCCTTGCTCGTCGCAGGCTGCGCCAAAGCTAGTGTTTTCAATTATTACGTTTGCCCCGGGCAGCGGCCGACCTGTGTTTTTATCAACAATTTTGCCGGCAATTTTTCCAGAGGTTTGCGAAAAGCCAATTGCTGTAATTAAATTAATTACTACACAGAACTTAAATAAATATCCTATGAGACTATTTTGCCTGAACCAATAATTAATATTTTTCAAACTTTGTCTCCCGGATTTGTACTGATGGTTCATTGAGCTGAGCACTTTATATTCCTTTTCAATGCGCAATAAATTTGTAAAACACAATTTCGCCAAAGCGCCTCGCATTAACTCCGGATAAATTAGCAACAGGAAACGTTACATAATCTGATTTTTCTAACCAAAATATTCACCATAGCCTTGATTAAATTTACCAAGGCTATGGTGTTTGATTATAAATCAGGTTTATTTCATATAAATCATTTTAATTACGTTACTATATTTTATTGATCCACTGCGCGCTTCGATATGACAGAAATATATTCCTGTACTTACCAATTTGCCGGAACCTGTTAAAGCATCCCATTTAACACTGTGAAAACCTGCTTTTTGTTGCCGGTGAACCAGAGTAACAATATGCTGTCCAAGTATATTAAAAATCGATAAGGTAACATCCGCATTAATACCCAAGTTGTAACTGATATTTGTCGTTGGGTTAAAGGGATTCGGATAGTTTTGATTAAGAGCAAACTTACTTGGAAAGGTTTCTGCATCGTCAACACTCACTGTTGGCACGTAGCCTCCTGTTAATGGACTACCCATATCCCCATTCAAACTCACAATTAACTGGGCATCCATAGTAAACGCCCCACCTTCGTAACCCAGTGGAGCACCGGTTACTAAGGTATCTGGTCCATTTCTTACAACACCTGCTGAACCTTTATGACCCCAATCGGTTGTTACTGTTGAGAAATCCGTCGCATAATCAAGATAAGTTGAAAAACCGTCATCGGTGGAACCATCATAGGCATCATCATTATTGTAAGCCATATTCCAAACAGTATCACCCACAGCGTCCAAAATCATTAATTCATCTCCCGAATTACTGAGTTGCATATTATCACTACTGGGACCGCCATATTCAATGATTCTGTCATCAGCTACACCATTAAAGTATTCTGCTTCAATTGTATCTTTACTTGAGGCGTACAGCAAGTACCCACCAGCTGGTATAATCACCGGATCTGTGGTCATTACCAGCCAATCATTGCCCCCCAGAGTGTGATGATCTTCATCTTTAATAGTCCAATTCCGAATATTTACAGCTTCCGTACCATAGTTGAATAATTCCACATATTCTCTTCCAGCATCAGTATCAGCCCCTAACGGATCGTTTAAAAATTCAGTAATAGCGACTTTTACATTCGAACGTAGTTTTCCGGATACCTGCGCATAATACCCAGCTAACGGACTCCCTGAATCACCATTTAAACTTAATCGCGCAAAATCATCCTCTGTAAATGCACCACCTTCATAACCAAGTACAGAATCAATAACCGTTGTATCTGCTCCCGTAGCCGTAGTATCTAGTCGCGCAATCCCAGCGTCAAAACCATCTCTGACAATACCTGGTGCAAGTTTGGTTCCCCAACGGGAAGGATGAGTTGTAAAGTCTGTATAATAACTTAAATAAGTACTAAATCCATCATCCCCTGTACCTACAGTATCCCATTGATCATCATTGGTGTAGGCTATAGCCCAGACTGTATCTCCAGCTGAATCAAGGAGCACTAATTCATCTCCCGAATTACTGAGTTGCATATTATCACTACTGGGACCACCATATTCAATGATTCGATCATCTGCAACACCGCCGAACCATTCTGTTTCAATTGTACTTTTTCCTGAAGCATATAATAGAAATTCACCCGAAGAAATTATTGTTGATGCTGTTGTGATCACTAAACTATCACTATCTTCATCTTTTAACACCCAATTCATTATGTCCACATCGGCATCACTATAATTAAAGAATTCAACATATTCTCTTCCACTATCACCATCATCTCCTAACGGATCGTTTACAAATTCGGTAATAGCAATCTGACCTATTGCAACTTGTATCATAGCTAATATTAATAACAATTTTATTATTCTCATCGATTGACCTCCACTATTTACTGTAAAAATGATGTATTTGAGTTGAACCGTGTTGCATATTTGGATTTACGCAGTATTCAGTTAACATATCTTTAGTGTCTAATACGATTCCACTGAGTTAATTCATCATTCAAATTAAGTTAATCTTCAATTTGATTTCCCAATAATAATAGTATATTACAGTTATTACATTTATAAATCAAGTAATTTTCCTATTTGTCAACAATTTACTATGTGTAAATTATATAATATATTTAATATTATGTCTATAAATCGTTGCAGGTATTTCATAAAGTTTACTATTAGTAATTATTGACTTTCTATAAACGAGTTCACCTAGCAATGATAATTGCGCTCCTTAGGCATTGATCATAAATTTGATATTTCCAAATAGCAATAGCCTACTAAACTTTTAACTGTCTCTATAAATTATAAATTTATCGGATATTGAGTGTGAATACTTTAATGCGGTTTCAAGCTCGACCACATATTCTAAGATTTGAGGTAACGCTTATGTGCGTCCGCTGGAGTACCTTGAGGACAGAAAATTTCCAACCATTTCAGTTCGATGGTTCTGCACCTTGCAGAACACCAGCAGGTTTACTATGCTGTATAATCTATTAATAGAATGGAGTTATTGAGCCGAAAGTTGCTCAATGGTAACCTTTATGTCTTCAAAAAGTCGTTGTCCATCTTTTTCAATAAATTCAGCTGTCAGTGTGGCTGGTTCGACAATCGTATCCACCGTTATTTTCATAAAGGTATGGGGATGCACATCATCCCACAAACAAAAAAACCCACGAATGTGGGTATATGTGGGCAGATTTCCCCGCCATGTAGAGCAATAACCCTTCTTGGAAAATATTCGACTTTCAAATCACGTGAATACGGCGATGAAATCACCAGGCGAGTCTACACCCTTCTTATTCTATATCATCACACCCAAAATGGTACGACAGTACTTGACAGTAGATTCCAGCATTCGACAG
>Ga0208408_1000476_pt1 | contig 26569 bp, 30 predicted proteins | sample ETNtaG_4_FD_185776 | JGI IMG/M metagenome (GOLD analysis project Ga0208408, IMG submission 185776) | Marine microbial and viral communities from oxygen minimum zone, Eastern Pacific Ocean - ETNP201406SV67 (SPAdes) (version 2) | ecosystem: Environmental > Aquatic > Marine > Oceanic ... | reverse complement strand
CACAGAGTGTGATGAAAAACATACTCAGTCCAAAGAGAAAACTAACATAATTGATTGCCTTGTTTGAATTATTTTTCTTTACAGTGGGCTTTTTGACATTTTTTGGAGGATCATAAACATACATTTGTTCAGAATCATCCAACTGGAATATGGGGATTTCTGCCGCTACTTCCTCGACTACTTCCTCAATCACATCATCAGTCTTGACAAGTTCATCCAAATCCGGCGCAGGAGGGGTTTCTAGCACTGGTTCTAATTCTTCAATCAGTTGAGGTGTGCCATCTTCATCTGTGGGGATCTCCGTCCTATAATGCTCAAGGATTCGCTCTACTAACTGGTCCTTTTTACCAGAAACTGCCAACCCCATTTCTCGTAGACGTTCTTTCAACTCAGACACTGTAAGGTTAGACCAAGGGAAATTTAGAGGATCTTTCATTGCCTTCTTCCGCTTCCTCTCTTCAAGTGCAGCATCCATTTTCTCCTTAGATTTAGTAGCAAGTTTCTTTGAGCTGTCAGCAATATCTTCAGCACCCTTTTTTAGGTCCTTTCCAAATTTCTTCAAGCCACGTTTCATCTTCTCAAAGGTGTCATCTTCATCAGTGATATACACCCCATCATCAAGCGGCAGTTCAGAATCATCCGGACTGCGCTCGTCGTCAACCATGTAGTGCGGTTACAATGATGGATTATTGAGTTTATCACAATCCTAGCACATTACGGCGGAATGATGCAGCAAAGAGTAATGCCCCAATCAAGAATAATAATTCAAAACCAGGGAGAGGGCCACCCTCATATGCATCTGCCCAATTATCGTAGAACAAAACTTGGTAATCCCAGCCATTGGAATTATTGGTACTGACAATATAATAATCACCACTTGAAACAAAACCATCTCCATTTGCATCGAACCATTCGGCATTCCACCAGTCACCATTTTCATCAGTAACATTTGATGTCAAATTAGTGAGTAACATAGAGTGAAAGTAATTGAATTCCTCGGTTTGACTGTCCTCAATACCTATTCGCAACTCGATTTCACTCATCAAGACCTCCTGGTTGTGATTATCATTCAATTCACCTGAAAAGACGATTGTTTCCCCGTCTGTGCCAAACGATACATCCTTGTTCATTTCCATCAACACCGATGTCCTAGGTAGACTATTGTTCAGTGATAGAGCAACTTCTGAACCCCATGAAACAGTCACTTTAGATGCTTCATTACCGTCATGTGAATTGATTTCTATTTCATGCAGCCTTGCTGGAGCCCCTAAGAACTCAACCATGATTGAATGTGTATTGTTTGATGATGTGGCAACCTGTTGCAAAGAAATTACATCAATAGTCACAGTCCAATCAAAGCCTGTCAAATCCATATCTAGAGAATCTATTTCAGGCATCATTTCTGGCAAATCCTCACCATTTGAACTATCAGTCATCTGAGATAATTGAACGAAAGGATCCACATATCCTGGGACTTCATCTCGAGCTAGGAAAAATTGATTTCCCATTCTGACATTTATGTCATTAGAATTGCCTTGAATTACAGAGTACTCAATCCCCATTAATTCAGAATCTAACGCCATCCCCGTCTCATACAATTGTGCAATCTCATCTTTGCCAATGATGTAAGTCAACTCCATTGATTCACCATCATTAGTTTCTTTGGAGTATATTTCAACTCTGAACTGTTCTTCTGATGCCGCCATGACAGACAAATCCATGATTGATTCGTCATTTAGGTAAGCCTCCACCTGCGCAGAATTCATCGCTTCTCCAGGTAGCGGTGGCGCTACAATTTCTTCTTCAACATCAATAGAATCCAAACAACCTCCAAATAGAAGGCTGAAAGCAAGAAGCAGCAGCAGTGCTCGGCTGACAATTTGCTGTGGTAAATGCACCCTATCCGTGACCACCATGGCACCTTTCAAGACAACTCCTCTTAAGAATGAGTCCCCCACGGGACAACCGAGGCAATCTCTGGAAGTGAAGCCATGGGCGCTGATATTCTAGTTGTATACAAGAAGAATTTCGAGGCTGTCCATGACCGTTCTATCGCATCACTACAGGAAGATCTTGATGCTATCAACGAAGAGAGAGGAACCTCATACGAACTCGTACCTAGAGAATCTGTGAAGCGCTCTGATTTTATTGGCCGCGACCTAGTAATCATTGTTGGAGGCGATGGGACTTTGACCTCCATAGTCCACAATGTCGATGCTGATACTCCTGTAATGGGTGTCAATAGCCATCCTATGGCTGATGACCCTGATGGCTCATTTGGATTTTTCATGGATAGTGATTCTACTACGTTCGCCGCAGATCTACGTGCCGCCCTAGATGGTGAGGCCATTGTCAATCAGCTCCCACGATTAACTGCAGAAATAGTCACCACTAGCGGCAATAGAATTACTTGTGACCCAGCACTAAACGACCTCTTAGTAGCAAATACCCACCAATATCAACCAAGCCGCTACCGCTTGAAGCGTGAAAGTGATGACACTCATGAATCTGTAGATTTAATGCAGCGCTCCTCAGGACTATTATTCTCAACTTTCGTAGGCCAAGGTGCTTGGTTCCGTCATATCTGTGTGATTGAAGGTATGAAGTTTGACCCTGAAATGATTCTAGACCACTACCTCTTCTGTGCTCGTGACTTGCCAAGAGATGAGAGAAGAGAGGATGGTTCTTACTTCGCTTGGACTAACAAGCCTACTGTGCTAATCTCCGACATGCACCGAGGATATTGTGTACCAGACGGATGGGACGAATGGCACTTCACAAGAGGCGCTACAGTTAGCGTATCCATTGATGGACCCAAACTGCAACTACTTACTTTCCGAGAAAGAATCGTTGACAAACTTGCTCACTGGCTTACATGAATCAATCGTCGGCGTCGCCGCCACCCTCATTCAGTTTGAGTTCTAATTCAGTAATCTCAGCAATTATTGACAGTCTTGATTCAGCATCATCCTCGCTAAGTTCATCTTCATCGGTTTTTTCTGTAGATTCTAGTAATTGTTTCAATTCATCAATTCGGTCACGCATTTTCTTGCGTTCCTTCATGCGGGCATCTGTTTCTTTCTTGTCCTTCTTTCTAGCAACTTCTTGAGCGCGCTTCTTCTCAGCAGCACGAGATTCGCTTTCTGAAGCCTCCTCTGCAGCCTTCTGCTCTGCTACTGATGCAGGGTCATACTTCAGTTGCATGTGAGGATATGGAATGTCAATTCCTTGATCTATACACTCCTGCAAAATGTTGGTTAGTAACCAATCTCTAGCTACCCATTCATCTGCATAATCCCTTACCCAGCAATTTAGGCGGAATTGTAATGATGAACCAAGCATATTCATGAATAAAGCAGTAGGTTCTGGATCATCAACAACATAATCACATTTTCGAGTGATGGCTAATAACATCTGTTTCACATGCGCGGGTTGTTCATCATAACCAACCTCAATATCTAATCTTAGATTTACCCGCTTGGGAGCATCAGATGAGCCACCACGAGCAAAGTTGACGACCTCTTTTCCAGAAATAGTCTTGTTTGGAATAACCACTAAATGGTCAAATCCTGTCTTGATTTTTGTTGACATAATCCCAACATCTACAACCTTTCCAGTAATCCCCATCACAGTTACTTTATCGCCCTGCTCAAATGGTTTGTCCATCATCATCAGTAATCCCGATACTAGGTTAGAAGCCGTTTCTTGTAGAGCCATTCCTACAACTAATGAGATAATTGTAGCAGAAGCCAAGAATCCAGTAATGTCGATGTTAAGTTGAGCCATTATTACCATTGCAGCCCCAGCCCAAATAGCCACTTTTAGAGCAGCCATAAGTAGAGATTCGACACCCTCCAAATCAACGCCTGCTCGCTTGTTTAGATTTTGCAAGCCTACAGGGACAAACATTTCAACCCCTTGGGAGAGGAAACGACCAATCATGAATAACAATATGATGATGATAAATGTAGACATCAACATTGAGTTGGTAGAAGTATCGTCAAATACCCAATTGATAGTTAACCAAAAACCGAACAGAATTATTCCAGCATTGATAAGAGGGGTTGCAAGAACAAATATTGCATCATCATATTTGTTGTCACTTTTTGAAATCAATTTCATAACTGGACCTTTAGCAATTATTTGCACCAACGCACCAGCAATAACAGAGCAAGAGAGCCCCACGATAAGACGTATCCACCAATCCATAGCGTCAAGAATTTCCCAATACTCTTGGCCTGTTGCAATTATATCCATAATTCCGGACTATATACCATGATTATAAATTGTATTCAAATAATCATTCACTCTCATTTGAATCATTTTCTATTGAAACATCATCTTCAGAGAGTAACTCATTTTGAGTGGAAAGATGTCTTTTTGCCTTGGCTACAATAAATAATACAAGAGGTATCAAGGGTACTGCAACCCAACTGACAATCCCATCCCCATAAGCGGCTTTGACCTCACCAGAGAAGACTACTAACGAATCATAACCAACCTCTCCTTCTTTTGGAGGACTCTCTTTTACAACCTCACGATTATCCTCTTCTACTAATCCCAAATCATAACCATTTGACTCAAAAGAAAATATTACGCCACTACCCTTCAACCCAAAAGATGAGTCGAAAGTTGAATGGACAAACTGCTCATCGCCTGATTCCTCTCCCGTATCTAAACCACCACCGGCTTCAGGATCGCCTTCTGAATAGCCCCCCATTAGAGACATGGGAATCATCACAACTAGGAGAAATAGAGTCACAGCCCACCCACCTAGTGATAGCCAAGTAAACCAACGCCTAACAGCACCTAAAGCAAACAGGGTAATCGTAGAAATTGCAGACCATTTGATATATACTCTAATATCATCCATGGAAATAGATTCTTCTTTGTTTAATTCTTCTTTGTTTGATTGTGATTCATTTTCAGAACTAATTGTATCTCTCACACTGAAATAATAGATTAATGGCGTAGCATTGGTAATTTCCACTTGGATTTCTTCAGTTTGGGAATCAAGAGTATAATTGGCCCATAATGTGGGCTCTCTCTCAATACTACCTGAATAGGTGCCTCTAGCATCCACATCATACCAAATACCATCAAACATCATCATGGCTAGCAAGGCTACGGCCAAAACCGCTACCGCGTGAGATATGTACCGCGACTTGCCCATCTAATCTACTTCTCAGTGGATTATTCTTCTTGACGGCGTGGTGTAATGCTTGCGACCATCGCAGCCCCTAGGACTACAAAGACGACTGAAATCAAACCAGGCGCAGGCAGCCCAAAGAAACCGCTTTCTGATGCTTCTTCAACAGGTGGAGAAGTTTCTGAAGTGGTTGTTTCTTCTTCAACCATACTTTCAGGCGCATGTTCGCCAAGTGCTTCTACAATAGCTGCCACATCATGGGCTGCTACTGGAGCTAGTTCTTCAATCGTAGTTGCTTCTTCAGCATTATCTTCAGCAACATCTGCTGCTTCGCCAACCAAATAAACAAGATGGATTTCTTTTGGTGGATTATTGTTGTATGCGTCAGTTTCAGGACCAAGCACTGAATACTCATTACCTGCTTCTGTTTCACCGATTAATTGCATGCCAACATATCGTGAATGCTCACTACTCCACAAAGCATTGTAATCACCACCAACATATGGGAAATCAAATTCCATCTCCGCATAATCTTCCATCTCATCTTCTAAACGTTCAACAAAGGTTTCCCCATTCTTAACAAAATCAGATTCCTCAAAGGCTTCATAGATATTCATTGCTTTTTCCATTAATTCAGTAACTAGTTCTTCTTCATCGACTCCTTCATCTGAACCATCAGCACAATCATCTGCTCCATCATTTACATAATCAGCGGGAATTTCTTCACCATTATCACAAATGAATGTATCAAACACAACAGTTTCCTCTGCATCTTCACTCCAAGATTCCATTGCTGCTTGCATTGCTTCAGCAGCATTTGTCTGGTCTCCACTACCCATTATTGCATTTCCAAAAGAATATCCAACCATCAAGCCCATCCCTGGTGGATATGGATCCATCTTTACCGAAGTTGCTGTTGTCGTAGTCCCAGAATCATCAATAGTTATTGTCTGCTCATCACCGAATGAATAAGGCATCTCAAATTTATAACCATCTTCCATTATCATGTCATCATCATCTGAATCAAAAGTACCAGAATCAGGTATAGAGTCTGAAATTTGCAAATCTAAAGCATCTGCATCAAATCCAAATTCATCCATTGGAAGACCAGTGAAAGAAACATCATAAGATTGAACGGTAGAATAAGAACCTGTGACTTTCCCACACTGTGTTTCATCACATTCCCAATCGAAATTGTTACCATTGTCCATCATGTTTAGCACGTTACTAGGATGTTCTAAGCGCCATTGACTATTGATTGAATCAGCAGACCATCCTAAATCAAATGACATATCCAAATCCATTTCAAAATTATCACCATTTCCTGATACGTCCACATATAAGCCCATTCCGGCTCCAATACCCCAATTACCGGAAGCATCTAGGTCTGCACCAACTAGTTCCATTCCTGAAGTAACATACTCAGTATACAACAAATCAGCGACTACAACAGTTTCGTAATCTGCAGATAATACCACTTCCATTGATGGAGCACTCATTAAAGAATTGTCCTCCCAATCAACCATTAATCCAGCATCATACAGCATACCATGACGAAGAGTAATCTCGGTAACTCTGGTTGTCACAGTATGAGATGTACCGCTATTGTCAGTAACTAGCAATTCAGTTGGGTCATCCCACTGCTCAACGTAAAATGATGAACCACCACTATAAATATTCAAAATGGTAAGATTAAACCCAGCATAATCTGCTGAGTCTTCTATATCCTGAATAATATCATCATATGGTATTCCAGTCATTTCTTGAATATCAGCATTCAAATTCAACCATTCATATTCAACCCCCCAAGCAATTGAGTCATTTCCTTCTGCTGCAGCTGTTGGAATCGCTGAAATCATACTCAGCGTCAACAATGCAGTTACAATACAAGCCGTTCGAATTTTACTTCCGCCCATACACCCGCTAGCATTAGGAAGGTAATGAAACTTATGAGTTGATTATTGCCAATTTCTGAACCAGAGAATACTGAACTATGATGAAAAAACACAGTGAAATTAGGTTTTTCTCCAACTACCGCCCTGTTCAGACCACCACCAATTCTCTTCAGCATCCACATACCACAACCCCTCCGGGACCTCTTCGTAGCGGCCACCTGGAGGCAACCCTTCGTAGGAAGGCACCCAATCTAGCCCTTGTTCAATAGGTACTGGTTCCGATTTAATTGTGCCGTCATTAACGAGCATTCCCGAGCCATCCTCTTGCCAAATAACCGGAGCATCCGAGCCGTGGCTTGAAACAGCAGAATGTAAACTCGGATTCAACTCGTGTGACTCTTCATCACGTCTCCGCCCTCTAGATTGAATGAAAAATGCTAGTAATACCCCTAATATTGAGACTATTCCGATCGCTCCACCCGCAAGCACCATGGTAGAAACTCCCTTCCCAGTTTGAGTGGAATCTGCTGAGTCTTGAGTTCCATCATCATACGGAATCAAAGAAATGCTGAATGCCTGTTCAGAGCCAATACGATTCCAATTCCCAAGATAATCTTGCCACTCGAAAACTGCATTAGTGCTAATTCCTGTTGCCTCTTCTACCTCTCCTTGAGTGTGACAAAACACTTCTAGCATATCCGAGGTAGGTATAGCCTCAGAGGTTGTCGGCGTACAGTCAAACTGGGAATGACCGTCTGTAACTCTAAATCTGACGACTGAGGGTATACTGCCCATGTTTTTCACATTACAGATAAATTCTAGATGCCCGGCAAGAGCCATATTTGCATCACTAGATTCACTTTCAACACAACTAGGAAGTGAAAACAGCGGATCAGGGGGTGCAATGACAGTAATGTAACTCATTTGAGTAATACTCAAGTCTCCCGCACTCAGTGTGAAGAAGGTGGTGATATCACCTACATCCGCTACCGTCTGGTTGAACTCTAGTGTGCCATTGAATAGGCCTGTTATGCCCTCTTCTTCCAACGACATCTCACACCCATCATTGCAAGAGATGTTGAAACGATAGGTGATTGTATCCCCATAAACAAACTCTGTACCATTGACTGGTTCTAGAATATCAAACGTAATTGCTCTTGGCGGTGAAATCACTACTACACTATCGGGACCTGATAGCCAATCAGCAGCAGAATTACCCGCGCTATCTTCCAAGAACACCTCGAGGTAGTATCGCCCTGGCTCAATATCTGTTGTGTCCCAATCAGCGTAACCGGTTTTATCTGAGGTGGTAGTAATTTGTAGATAATTGATGGCCACTCCTGAATCAGTAGTTACAGCCACCCACAAATCAATAATTTCATTTGGCTCAGAAGTCCATTCAATAGTGGTGCGCCATGCTAATGGATTTGTCGGCGACCAATCGAAGGACACCGCATCTAGAATTGGAGCAAGGCGGTCAACTATGGTGACGATAGCATCCGTGGTTATTAGCGCACCATCCTCATCCATTTCTGAATGAATAGTATCTACTAATTTGACCTCAAGATCCCACACCCCGAAATTGTATCGAGTGATTCCCCATATACCAGTATAGCTCATTGTGGAATTATCCCATTCGAGTGGGACTGTGATTACTGTACTACTTTCTCGCCGACTCAACTCAACTGAAGCATTTAGTTCTGAACGGTTGATAATCTCCTTTACAGTCATAGTGATTGGCTCATCATGACGCCAAGTACCAGTTGAAACACTTCCCGAAATAGGTCCACTATTACTACTCATAATGAAATCAGATACCACTGGTGGACCAGGAAGAATACTGACCTGCAATGATGGAGCGGGATTAGCCATATTTCCAACTTCGTCTTGCATATCACAAGAGAAAACAACGAAAATCTCCGACGCTGAACTGCCAAACTGGGTTGAATCGTACTGTAACTCATACGCTTGGTTCTGCTCATCCCATTGCATCTGGTCTTGAGTCCCTGAATTTGGAGAAGCCCCCGCTAACACTAGTTGGCAGAGAATAGTGAGGTTTGACTGACCAATTTGTTCAGTAACCAAGAAGGTCATCATATCACCATATTGAGCTACATTAGTCTCTGTACCATCGACTTCCATCTTGACTTCATTCAGACGGGGAGGTATATCATCAATAGAACTCACAATGAGGTTGTCTAGGATGATTGAAAAATCTAGAACTGTGCTATAACCAGTAGCCATCAAAGGGAAATCTTGCCTGCAGCCCTGCACAGAATACCAATCAGTACATTCGGCCAGTACCATTGCCTCAATTCCTGCTACAAATTCACCGCCACCTCCTACGCGATGAGTAAAGTTCCACGGCAGACTCAGGTGGCTAAACGTGGGATTGGGCAACTCTGATGTCCAATTCAATACTAGCCAGCCCCATTCTAATCCAGATAAATCTGTGCTGCCAGAAGTCGGCCAAGCAGCATTAAGTGACTGAGTTGGAAGTTCGATTTCATAGGAATCAACGTGGTTGTCAACTGAAACAAGTTGTGCCCTACCAACGCTTAATGTCACCGTATTCTGATGACCAGTCCCCTGAGACAAAAGGTGTATCCAACCATTTTGTGGAGTTGCATTGAGGGGTACGGAAATCTCAATAGCCCCAGTATATACATCCCCCGGTTGGGGAGTAGGCCCGTTAGAAATGAGGAAATCTGTGCTATGAAACAACACCACACTATTGCCCATAGGGTCCTGCCCATTTGCATCTCCTGCCCTCCAATCATTAGTTGCTGGTGTGTTATTTGTGATTGAAAATGAAAGCGGTATACCAGGAGTATAATCTGAACCTAAAGCCACCCACTGCCATTTAGAGTAAGATAAACCAGAAATGATTGGTGTTGAAAAATTCAAATTAGTACTTAGATTGAAGCGAGTTTGGAAATAACGTAATCGATCAGTCGATTGTCTAGTTAGGCTGAGTTGCTGCCAATCACTCCAAGTAACATTGTCTAGAGTAGTGCGGAATTCGCCACTGACACTTGTACCAGTAGGAATGATACTGTTTACACTGATAATGAGCCCTTCAACGATTCCACCTACATCATGTGTAGCACTTGTGAAAGTTCCGTTAGGGGCGTGTGAAGAGCCAGACCAACCAACAAATGATGTCGATACCTGTGATACTCCAGTTGAACCTGTAGTACCACCTCTGCCAGCTCTACCGCTACCATAGGGCAATCCTCCAGCCCCTGCAGTGCCTCCTGCGACTGAAATCCTACCATTACCATGCATGCCATTTGTGGTGGTTGTGATGTTCACAGAGCCCCCGCCGCCGCCACCGCCGCCGTGACCACCATCGTACATCAACAGACCAATTGGCATTTGACGAACTCCATTTGACCCATCGCCGCCATCACCACCTCTCGCATTGACTGAGCCACCTTGTCCCCACCAAACATTGTTGGCAATTATTGACACCGAGCCACCAGAACCGCCACCTGCGCCTGATATTCCTGTCCCACCATTAGGGGGCGGTGGCCCATCATGACCATCATGACCATTGGCAGAGATTGTCCCATTAATGTAGATATTATTGGCAATCAAAATTATCACACCACCTCCTTGGCCACCGGCTGAATGAACTGTAGTAGTTCCAGAACTAGTCTGAGTAACATTGCCCCCAGAGGAGCCTGCCTCAGTACCATTGCCGTACGACATATTGGTAGAATTTTGGTTATTACCACCTACTCCACCAGCACCCATGTGGGCACCCCCATTTGCACCGTAGCCACCATTGTTAGTAAGATTCCCAGATGCACCTTGTCCAGAGCCTCCCCAAATAATAGCATTAGAACGGATTGAAGCATTAGCCTCTATGATTATCGTATTCGCCGTAATTTTCAATAGAGGCCCAGTTGAGTTAATCAAGCCGGAAACATGGACGGTGCCGTACGAATGATTACCATGAGTGTTTAGCGTTCCTGATACCATCAAGCTTCCAGAACTAGGCCAGGGGGCGCCCGAGGTGTTCCCAGAGTTTGAGAGCCCTATGCCTGAGCCAGTAACTGTAGTCTGTTGTGATGACCCATTAACAAAGAATGAATCACTAAGGTTGAGCGTGTTATTCTGCCAATCCTGCTGTGGCCCACCACTGAAATCGAACTCAACTCCAGTAATACGGGTCCCATCCTCATAACCAATAGTAGTGGTTTCGTTTAGGGCAGGATGTAAATTGATAGAAGATTGTCCGTTGCCAAAGTTCTGGTAATTATTACTCATCCAAGGATACACTAGATTCTGAGTTTCATTGAAAACAGTAGATGATGCTACCTCTTGTAAGTACAATGCCTTACTTGATGAAATAGAACTAGGCCAACTATTACCTACTGATGAAACTCCAGTAATGGTTGAAAAAATCACACAAGTAGCTAGATAACTTCCGTAAATTGATGGATGGCTTCCATCGCTGGAGAAAAGATTGTAGAAATCATTTCCAGAATCTTCTGGAGTTGCTCCTGATGCCAACACATCATTGTAAATATGCTTGAATGCCAAGCCAGTGGGAGCAATCCAAGATTGCCTTGAAGGAGTAGATGTATTTTCAGAATAAAGCATGTAACCTGTTTCAAGATTAGCCTGCATTGTCAAGAAATCAGGATTTCGCCACTGATTCTGAGAGTCACCATCTCTCCTCCCCCAAGTCATTAGAAAAACTGTTTGAGCACCATTATCTGAAATCATTTGATCAAGGACAATAGAACCATCCTTACTTTCCTGCCAATATTGATTTGATGTAGGGAAACTAGGAACTTGGCTTTGGTCCTGTAAAATAACCCAATTCCAATTCCCATTCCTCAATGTAGTGTTCCATTGATGCCCTGCAGTTTGCACCCTTGTTGCATGGTCACTCAACTTCAAACCACCAGAGGTGAGACTTTGAGCCACCGCAGAATTATCGAAATTCTGAAGAGAATCCTGAACCAAGTTAGCTAGATTATTTCCTGAAGTGTAAGAATTCCCATAAATCAAGACTTCAATCCCTTGATTTCCTGAACCCTCCATTATTCCTTCTTCACTAATTAGTGTTGAAGAATCAGAATGAAAAATAGATGCGCCAAATGGCACCATGCTAGTACTAAATAGCATCAACAAAGTAAGCAAAAGGGCACGAAGATGGCCTAAATGACTTCTTGCCACATCACCCCTATGGGGGTGAACACGAAAAAACCACCTATGGTAAAATCAGTAAAAAAGTTGGGAAGACAGGGTGCCGAAGCACCCTGCCCTCCGCGTTTTCGAGGTTCTTAGGAGGTGATCCACCTGCAGGTTCCCCTACAGGTACCTTGTTACGACTTAACCCTCCTTGTCGAAGGCAGGCTCGAATACCCCAATAAAAGGTAGCCTCACCCACCCCCAACTAAGATGGTTTGACGGGCGGTGTGTGCAAGGAGCAGGGGCATATTCACCGCGCCATTTTGAGACGCGATTACTACGAAATCCAGCTTCACGAGGGCGAGTTACAGCCCACGATCCGAACTACGAACAGGTTTCGGGATAGCGTCCTCCTCTCGGGGTAGCAACCCATTGTCCTGTCCTTTGTAGCGCGCGTGTAGCCCAAAGCATTCGGAGCATACTGACCTACCGTTGCCCCCGCTCTCATCTGGTTTCACACCAGCGATCTCGCCATAGTGCGCCCTTTCCGGAGAAAGGGTTAGCAAATGACGATGGGGGTCTCGTTCGTTATCTGACTTAACAGAACGCCTTACGGTACGAACTGACGACGGCCATGCACTACCTCTCTGAAAATCCGACAAGCTCGTTACGCTGGTCTTCATCTAACAGTCGGCTTTGGTGAGTTTTCCGGCGTTGAATCCAATTAAACCGCACGCTCCTCTCGTTGCGGTGCTCCCCCGCCAATTCCTTTAAGTTTCAGCCTTGCGACCGTACTCCCCAGGCAGTGGACTTAACATCTTCACTCCGGCACCGAGAGTCCTCGAAAGACCCCCGACACAAAGTCCACAGCGTTTACACCTAGGACTACCCGGGTATCTAATCCGGTTCGTGCCCCTAGGCTTCGTCCCTGACCGTCAGATCCGTTCTAGTGTAGAGCCTTCGCAACTGGTGGTCCCTACGGGATGACAGGATTTTACCCCTACCCCGCAGGTACCCTACACCTCTCCCGGTCTCAAGTTTGGCCGTCCTCGCAGAATTCAGACAGTTAAGCTGTCTGATTTACCCACGAATGTACCAAACCGGCTACGGACGTTTTAGGCCCAATAAGATCGACGACCACTTGGGGCTTCGGTATTACCGCGGCGGCTGGCACCGATATTTCCCGCCCCTATTACCCGACCTATTTAGAGTCGGTTCAGACAACAGTAAAAACTGCGTCAATTGGAGTTCCCTGATCACGATTTCTCGCATTGTCAAGTTTTCGCGCCTGCTGCACCCCGTGGGGTCTGGATTCGTGTCTCAGAATCCATCTCCGGGCGATTGCTCCCACAACCCGTACGCGTCGATGGCTAGGAGGTCCATTACACCCCCTACAACCTGATACGCCGCAGACCCATCCTGTTCCGCCGTAGCTTTCATCCACCAACCGTTCCAGGCATGGTGAACTATGGGGTATTATTCTCACTTTCGCGAGGTTATCCCCCTGAACAGGGCAGGTTATCCACGTGTTACTGAGCGGTACGCCGAGAATCTAATTTCTCGCGACTCGCATGGCTTAATCGAACTCCAATAGCGGTCGCCTCCGGCAGGATCAACCGGATTTCTTGTCGGCCGTAGCCAACTGTCAATCTTTGCAATCCCTAGGAGACTTTTTTTGGTCATCGCTGAATTTTATTGGTTTTGACAAGGTTTTATTTTGCACCTTTATTTGTTCACTTGCACACATCTTGTGTGTGTCGTTACATGTTTTCACCTCTAAGCAACGAGCCAAGCTCGCTGCCGCATTACCTCGGCTACAACGTATGCTTGATGGTGTTCCTCATTGTTCATTGCTGAACTCAGACACCAACGCCGTGCATTGCTGTAGCATCCCGCCGACCTACCGTCCGTATATCAACCTGACTCAGAGCCCCTTATTTGGAGCAATCTACAAAAGGCTCACAGTACCTCATTCTTAACCGATATAATGTTGAATATATTTGGTACCATTATAGAAAAAATATCATTGTTAAAAAGCCTAAAAAGATATAATTTCAAAAGGGCTAGAATGTCTATTTAGACCCTAAAATTACTCTGCACCAAAGAACTCACGCATGAATGGATGCATTTCCATAGCTTGTTCTTTCTGGATTTGTTCATATGTTCTTAGGATGATACCTACGGCTAGTAGCAATCCAGTACCAGACGCATTACCTACGGTACCTAGCAAGTCAGCACCAGCCGCCAATAACCCCACGAAAGCGCCAGAAAATAGCGTTACTGGTGGAATATAACGTTCAAGAATTCGTTCCAAAACAACAGGGCTCTTTCTAAATCCGGGTATCTGCATACCGGTGTTTTGAATCTGCTTGGCAACATCTTTCGCAGACATATTTGTAGTCTCGATCCAGAATTTCGCGAACACCGTGGAACCGGCAGTCATGACAAATACATAGGTGAACATATGCAACATAATTTGCCACAAACTATGACCAAAACCATCTCCTGTCTGATCAAGTAGCGGTATCAGCCAAGACTGTACCCCACTCACCATAGAAGCGTACCAAGCAAACCCATCAGAAGCAGTAGTCGAACCAACCTCGTAAGACCCAAGCCAAGGAGCAATGCTCCAAGCCCCATTAGCCCCTAAAAGAGGGACTGTGGAAAGCACGGGGTGGCTCCAGAAGAGAAGAGTGAACATATTGAGGTTAGCAAGTAGCGCCGCCATCAAAATTACAGGAATGTTACTGGCGTAGACCAAACGAATCGGGTATTTACCTCTATGGCCTCGAACCTTTCCATGAGTCAACGGAAGTTCCAATTTACTCGACTCAGCATAGGCTACAATCAAGAAAACCACCACTGATGAAAAGAGTGCTATTAGTGGATTAGCGTGATTCAATAATATCGTCTCGAAACCATTCTGAGAAACCAACTCTGAATTGGTTGCGGTTCTCAATGTATAGAATATCATTGGCAACACGCCGGAAGGCGGGTTCTGCATGCTATATGGCCCTGGTGAAACGGGTAGTGGCGATAGTGTCCCAACGAAGGTCGATTGAGCAACACCCGCGGCAATGAAAAGAGAAATACCAGAACCAATACCCCATTTACTCACCAGTTCGTCCATTAGGAACACAAGATAAGAACCCACGAAAAGTTGTAGCACAATTAGGGAATTTGCCCAACCAATACCGAACATTTCAATGACGTTCTCGTGAGGGTCAAGGAATCCGTAAACTTGAGGGATTGATTCTACAGGAATCATCATCAAGACGAGAACTTTCTGCACACCTTGGTAGAGTTGCTTATCTTCGGAATCTTGTAAATCAAGATTAATGATTTTTGCACCAGCGAACAATTGCATAACAATTGATGCGGTGACGATTGGCCCTATCCCTAAGTGCATAATGGAACCAGATGCACCAGCCATGATTGCCCTAAATGATGAGAAAATATCCATTGTTGAATCTGCAAGACCCCAAATCATAACGTTAGTCATCATGAAGTAAATGATGAGTACAATGGTAGTAGTCATCAACTTCTGATTGAATCTAACGTGACCGTCTGGTTTGGTAATCGAAGGGTACACATCTACAATCCTCTTGAGTGCGTAAAGCCTACTACTTTCATCCCCAGTATACACAAGACAGGCTAGGGACATACCAGCACCCATACCCATTAATCCAATTCCAACGAAGAGGAATCCTACTTGAGAACTATCTTGCTGAGCCCAATAGAAAAATAGACCCATGATTGAAAGCCATGTCAAAAACTTGGCTGTTGAACCTAAATACTTGATTTGTTTAATGTTTTGAGGGAGATCCTTCTGGATGGCCCACAACACAAATCCGACATATAATACTGCTACAGCAATCATTTCTGCAGCATAAATCATCGCATCCCTGTCAGCACCGGTAAGTGCATCCTTCTTCCAGTAGAAGAGTGCTCCGAAATAGAGGATTGAAATGGCTGTTATGCCAAATGCTGATGGTTTTCTAACAGCCATAAATCACCACTAATCCATTACATCAATTAAATCATAATAGGAAATTATTCCTCTTCCCATTCATCCCCATCATCGTCTGACAAGGTAACTGAACCGCCTGCTGCCTCAACCTTCTGAATGGCCTTAGCGCTTGCATGCTCTACAGTGACTGAAATTGCCTTGGTAATCCTTCCACTACCAAGCAGTTTATCTATTCCAAGTTTACTTAGATTGACACTATCATTATCACCTGCAATATCAGCCAATTGACTAACATTAGCAGTAACATGAACAGTTCGAAGTGAAGGGTCTCGATTGAAACCATACATACCCCAATGATTTGGCATATACTTGATACGAGTCATTACTCGGTGCTTGTTTAGACCAGCGTTACCACGCCCACCTCTCAATCCAGCACCTCTTCCAGCTTTCTTACCTCGGCCGTGATAACGACTACGACCTCGGAATTTATTGGTTCTTGATGGCATAAATAACACTCCTCAAATCATTCTCCCAACGAGTTCTGTAATCGCCTCGCCGCGGTAACCCAACGCACCACCAACAGTGAAGTGACGCTTGATACCGCCCCAACCCTTGGTTCCACGTGGTGGATGTAGTCTGAATACAGGCTTCATATCAGTAATCGCCTTGGTAGTAGAATCGCCTGCAGCAATTGATGCTGCAAATGCCTTGATGTTCTTGAAATCAGTTTCAGCCTTCACGACTGCATCAGTGATTGGCTTGTCACCCATCAATCTGCCTCTCTCAGAAATTAAGTTAGTGATTGTTTCTTCGTCAACTTTGCCCCAAGTAACGTAATCCTTGGACTTTTGGAGCATACCCGCATAGGCATCATTTTCAGGAACTAGTACTGCATGGTTAACTCGAGTAAGATTGAGGTGACCCATGGTCTCACGAATAGAACGCTCAACGCCAATGTTAGAACGAACTCTGATAACTAACCAAGTCATTCATTCACCCTACCTGTAGTCATGTAAAGTCTCTTCTTGTGTTCTGCACTAACCTTTGACTTGTTGATGTTATTCAATGCGTTAAAGGTGGCTCGTGCGAAGTTGATTGTAGTGCGAGTTTGACCTTTTGTTCGTGAATAGATATCTGTGATTCCAGCGAGCCTCAAAACTACCTTTCCTTTTGATCCAATGACCAATCCTTTACCTGCTGGTGCTGGAATCAAAGTAACACGAGTAGAAGCTGAGCGTCCTTCAATCTTGAAGGGAACACTGGTAGCCGCGCCTGCTCCAGATTCCCAAGAACCATTGCCGCGCATTACTGGAATAATGTTCAACTTAGCTGTATCAATCGCTTTACGGATTGTTGCTGCTACCTCTTTTCCTTTGCACATTCCAATTCCTACGAATCCATTGTTATTACCAACAGCAGCCATGACATTGAAGCGAACTCTTCGACCACTATCTGTCATTCTCTGAATCATATTTACATTGATTACCTCATCTTCCAAATTAGGAAGAAGTGCATCGACAACCTCGACTTCACGTATTGGCAAACGGCTATTCAAAGCCTGTTCCATAGTAGTAATCTCACCGTTTCTAACCATGCGGCCGAGTCTAGTCTTAGGGGACCACTGGCGAAGGTTTGCCATTGGATCGTAGCCACCCTTGCGACGGCGGTGTTTACCTTGTTCAACCTCAGGGACTGGAGTATATGCTAGTGCAAGACCAGGAGCGAGATTAGTTGTATCAGGTACTGTTTGTTCTTCATCCATGTATTCAGGCCCCCTCAATCGCCTTCTTGCTTGCTGTGACTGATTTTGCAATCTTATCTGAAATATGTGCTCCATTCAGACGTTCTTCATCTGGGAAAATATCATCCCCATGTGGAATATCCAATCCACCATCCACCATTCCTTTGAGTGCGGCGAAGATACGGTTGCCCTTTGTAGCAGCAGCAAGGCCGATGTCCAATACTGCACTTTCATGTCCTGCTGCGAGTGCTCTCTTTGCCATTACTAAACCAACTAGATAAGATGCTGGTACAGATTTGCGTGATGCATTCTTAGGCCACTTGAAATCAGATACAATAGTAGCGCCAGTTGCACTTGCTAGGATCTTGTCACCATCTGGTTCGTAACCAACTAATTGACAGGTCACTTGTGTGTTTGAGATACGTACAACGGCTCTAGGCTCTCCACCTCTCAACAATTTGAGTCTGCGACGATAATCTGTCAAACCGTGTTCACGGCGTGCATATTTTCGCCTCTGTTTCTTACCATAAGCCATCATTCATCACCTCCAATGTTAATTCCATCAATTTTCATGTTTGACTTCATATGTGCTATGCTTCGGTATGAGTTACCCTTAGACTTACGATAATAGTAGCGATATTGGCTAGCGTCAATAGAGCCATCTTCGCGCATCTCCTTGAGTACACGGCGTTGTGAACGAATAGTGCGCATCCAGCGATTCTTACGAGGGTTACGGGCGTTAGAAGTACCACTTCTCTTACCATGTCCTTTTCGACGACCCTTAGCCTTCTGTGCTGAGTTTTTGTTAGCTCTGACACGGCTAGTCCCCTGAACCGGCTTAGCCTTGATGTATCCCATTTCAATGAGTTCTCTAATGTCCTCTTTCTGCACAGCACCACTAACCTGCTCTAGATAGTTATCATTAATCCAGACTCTGTTTTGTCCTACTTCTTGCCCCAATTGGACTGTAAGAATCTCGGCTGCCAAGCGTTTCTGATTACTTAACTGCATCAAATACCCCTCCTTCTGTTTAGTACACGAATGCCCAATTCATCGGCCCTTTCGTGAATCACAGCACGCTTACGGTTACCAACTCGCTTACCTATGCGAGCCGCTTCCGTCTTAGGGTCGATTTGATCAAGGTCATCAGGTCGGTGAACCATCACCTCAGAAAATCCAGAGGGATGAAGACCACGTACATCTGAGATCTTTCCAAAACCAACACGTGCCATTGGAGTTCGCCATTTCTTATTCTTACGCTGCTTGCTGTCCATACCTTTCGGCTTTCGCCATCCAGTGCGTGATAGTCGCTTGTAACGATACCACTCTTGACGGCGGAATGCTGGTTGCTTCTTAGATTGTGATTTGCGCAGAGAAAGTGCCTCTCTAGTGGCATCATCAAGTTCAGGTTTCTGACGGGCTACGTGAATCATTTCTTCATCGTCCCATTCATCTTCCATGTCATCGAAATCTTCGTCCTCTTCCTCGAATGTATCTTCCTCAATCTCTTCAGTTTCAACTTCTGCAATTTCCTCGCTAGCGCCGCCTGATTCGTTTAGACGAGCGATGAGTTCGGCTTTCTTACCAGATACTGGCAATCCTGCTTCCTTCAACTCAGCCTTGAGTTCTGCAACAGTCATATCTTCGTATTCTGACATAAATCACACCTCCTAATTTGCTCCCTTTGAAACAATGTAAATTCCATCCTGGAAAATTCTGCGATCACGGCCTCGGATTTTGCAAGCACGCTCGATAATTGCAGCAGTTTGTCCAACTTTTTCTCTGTCGACTCCAGTAACTACTACGTCGCTTTTTCCTTCAACACTAACAACAACGTCCCCATGATAGATGAGGTTGGCTACACGAGGAACTTTCTCACCAAACAGATTCTTGATTTCTAGAGTAGGTCCTGTGACATTCAATGTCATTGGGAAATGTGAGTAAACTGCCTTCAAACGGTATGCAAATCCATCAGTAACACCTGTTCTCATGTTAGTAATATGAGCACGCCATGTACCGCACAATGCCTTCTCCTTTCTACGAGGCAAATCACATTGTACAACAACATTAGAACCTTCTACTGAAACATTCACCTTAGAGTGTTCAAAAGCACGAGACATTGAGCCATTTGGACCGCTCATAGAGAGATTGGCATCTTCAACAGATGCTGAAACGCCCTCTCCAAGGGCGATTTCGTGTCTAATCTGATCTAACTTTACCATTTTAATCACCTCAGAAGACATAGGCCAGCAAGCGGCCGCCTATTGCCTCCCCTTTAGCTTGATAATGGTGCATCACACCTTGATTTGTAGTCATCAATAAGAGGCCAAAATCTTGAGCAGGAAGATATCTTGACTCCCACTTGTCGAAATCAGCCCACTTAACGGAATGACGTGGCTTGATAACACCACATCTGTTGATGGCTCCAACTAATTCTATTCTGTAACCTCCACCGCGGCCATCCTCTATCTTTTCGTACTCGCCTATGTAGCCATTCTCGGACATAATTCCGAGTAGCCTTCCGAGAAGTTTACTCGCAGGCTTCACAGTTACTTCGTAGTGTCCAGCTTGCTCAGCATTGAAAATACTGACAAACGCGTCATTTAATGGATCAAATTGCATATTTTCATCTCTCCCTTAACTGTACTTCTTGAATCCTATTTCCGGAGCAATATCTCGGAAGCACTGGCGACATAGTCTCAAACCATGGCGACGAACCATTCCTCTCTTGCGTCCACAGCGTCGGCATCCCGACTCGCGACCAATCTTGATTCCCTCTTCTTTTCCCATCTTCACTCCTCCAAAAGTGTCAGTCCGAACTGCTCCTTAAACCAAGATTGCCCCTCACCTTTAGTGAGGCGGTGAGAAGGTGAAACCTTCCGCTTGGTACGGCGTCTACGGCTCACTCTATGCCCTGGCCTCTCAAGCACGACATTGATGTCCATTCCAAAGATTCCAATATCTGGATCATATTTCATTTCAGGGAAATCAGTGTAATCAGCAATTCCAAAAGAAAGATTTCCTTGTGAATCTACATTGTATGCAGGAAGTGTCTTTTCACGAACCCAGAAAGCATCTTCAAGGAATTTCTTCATTTTTGATTGGTCCCTCATGGTCACTTTACATCCAATAGGAGCGCCTTCACGGACCTTCAAATCACGATTGGTAGTCTTACCAACTGAACGAATAGAATTACCACCAGTAAGAAGAGTCAGTACACGCTCAGCCTGTTGTAATCGTTCCCCACCTTCGCCGACACCTATGTGTACAATCACCTTGGTGATGCGCGGCTCTAGCATTGGATTAGCTGTGCTCATTCAACCACCTCTGGAAGTCCAAAGTCACCAATGACGAACACGTTTCGCTTGACTGTACCGAATTCAGGGAATGATACTTCATTTTCCATGCTGGATCTCTTAACATTCAAGCCCTTAATCTCAGAAACGCTACCAACGTGGCTCCCTCCGATCAAGTATGCTTTTGCACCATCCTCAAAGGCATGATGGCCCCTTACTGTTTGTTCAGGTAATGAAATAACTAGGCTATCACCTGTGTTGTAGGCATTTGCCTTATCGAGTAATACATTTCTGCCATCGTGCAAATTGTACTGAGTTGTACCCCCTGAAACAGTATTCTTCCCATCGATTCTGCAAATTTTGGATTTAGCATCAGATGCTGAAATCTTTGGATAGCGCAACTTGCCATTTTGGTCAAGAATACAGCGATAGTTGTCATCACCAATAGTCAATACATCCATCAAACCAACACCTCGGTCAACGCTCTTAGGCACCCTTCCATCAACGAGAATGCTGCGTGTAGAAAGCATTCTCCTAACTTCTCTCTTTGTTTGAGCAAGTCCGAGTTCATCTCGAATTACAACTGTTAGTGACATGCACATATCAATTGGATGACCACAAGGGTCTGGCTTGCTAATCCATACAGAAGTCTTACGAGGCTGAGCCCAACTTCTAGGCATTGCCAATCGTTTCTTGTGATGTGAACTCATTATTCATCTCCTCCGTTGCGCTCTTCCAATTTCTTCAAACGCAGCATATCACTGTCATTTACTTTAATTACAACAACATTTGATGCGTGAACTGGAATTCCTTCGGCCTTACTTTCAGCAGTTGATTGGCTAACACCTTCAACAAATATACGACCTGATTTTGTGTCAATAGAGATTACTTCGGCTTCAATACCGCCTTTACCACGAGCACCACCAAGGCGCTTTCCGCCCTCATCCTTGTCGTGACCTGGATTACCCCAGTCACCACGACGGACTGATACACGATCACCTGTTCTTACAGTCACATTGCGGACATTAGGGAATGCTGGATCAAGACAACGTGCACGTATGCGCTTACGCTTACTATGCAGAGATGCTTTTGCCGCATTCTTTCGCTGCTTGTTTGGTTTACTGCTACTCATTCATCTCACCTCACACTATCTGCTTCGCAGTTGCTGCGATTCTTGGCCATCTTTCTGCCGATTCCCTAGACACTGGGCCTTTGATATCGGTACCAATCAACTCACCACGGTCGTTGGACACAAGCACACATGCATTGTCTTCAAACTGAACACGAGTACCATCTGCACGACGGTAAGGGCGTCTTTGACGCACAATTACTGCTCGGAAAACTTGGCGGCGACGTTCAGGAGTACCACGGCGAACTGTGACATTGATCATGTCACCTACACCTGCTGAAGGGTATCTACGAGCGACACCACCAATCTTGAGAACTGAAATCAGTTGCACAATTTTAGCACCGCTGTTATCAACACAATTCATTTTCGACTCTGTTGGCAAACCGCGTGTGACACGACCGGGTATTCCCTTCATTCGCTAGACCCCCTTTCAATAACACAGAAAGTTACTGTCTTAGATAGTGGCCTACATTCCATGATTCGAACTGAATCGCCTACTGTAATACCACCAATACAACTTGGTAAGTGAGCTGAATAGCGACGAGTTCTCTTCTCATATCGCTCGAATTTTTGCATATGTCGTGTGTGTTGGCGCTCAACTACAATTGTCTGCTTCATACCAACTCTTGACACAGTCCCTTCAATAATCTGGCCACGAACTCTCAAACTACCATAGAACGGACAATTAGCGTCGCCATCCCATTCGCCTTCAGGCTCTCTCACATCAATGCCGATGTCTCTCATTTCAGTCCCTCCTGTAGTTTTTCTGAACTCTGTCTTCTGGCCTTTGACAAACCATATTTCCCACGACAGTATCACTGTCATCAATTGTGAAATCAATAGTATTCTTAGCCAGTAATGATGATCCTTCTTCATCAGAAATTGTAATCATGTTACGGCTCTCATCAACAACTACTCCTGTACGACCAACTAAAGTTGGGTCAGTTGAAGATACCACAGTTAATCTGCGGGAAAGCCAAGATGTGTGCCAATGTTCCATTTAGCGCACCTCCACCTGGTAACCATTCTGCTCGAGGACCTTTGCGACTCGCCTCTTGTGATCTCCCTGAAGTTCAATTGTGCGGCCCTTAACGGTGCCACCACTAGCGCATGAGGACTTGAGTTTCTTAGCGAGTTGGTTGATGTCAATCGCAGTATCATCGATACCTTCTACAATTGTTACCATTTTCCCATACCTCCTTCTAACAGTTGAAATAATTGCTTTTTGTTGCTCCTTTGCTATTTCTTGACAAATACATAATTCCTCAGGAAGACCACATAGATTGCAAATACTTGCCATCAGTTTCCTACTCCCTTTCGTTCTTGATTCATTTTAGTCCTCAGTCTAGCGATACTACGCCTAACTTGTTTGTAGGCCCCAGCGTTACTTGCAGACCCACCAAGAGCTTGCTCGGCACGGAGTTGTAACATTTCTTCTTTTAATTCTAGAAGACGCTTATTGCGTGCTTCAGTAGACATATTGTCGATTTCTCGGTTTGAAAGGTGGGTCATTCAACCACCTCCTCATCTGTTGATTCGTCTGCTGGTGCTTCTTCAACTTCCTCAGCAGCATCATTAGATTCTTCTTCTACTACTACTGATTCTTCCTCTGAAATCTCTTCTTCTACATCTTCTGCAACTGCTGCTTGCTCTTCTTGTAGATTATTGATTGCTTCCATTTCTACTTCAGCTTCTTCTTCCGAAAGTGATTCCTCGACAACTTCAGCATCTACATCAATTTCAGTACCAGCCATCAATGGAGGCATATATGGTCCAAGACCAGCATCAATTCTACTAGTGATATCAACTTCATGAGGCAGTTTTGTACCTGGCTTCATCAAAGCAACTGTGCATCCGATAGTACCCAACTTGACAACTGCAGTTGATTGGCCGATATCCATGTGCTGAATAGCAGTCTCACCACAATACTTGATGTGTCCTTTGGTAAATTTCTCAGTACGGTGGCGTGAACCTGTCAACTTGCCTGCAATAATTACAAGACAACCTTTCGCACCAGCCTCCATCACGTTGAGTACACTACTATGACCGGCTCGGCGGAAATACCATCCACGCTCAAGAGCGCTAGCCAACTTACTTGCCATCACCTGTGCATTTAGAGCAGGATCTAGGATTTCTTCGACCTGCAATTTTGGATTCTCTAAATTGAAGTCAGTTTTGATTCGGCGTTGTAATTCATTGATAATTTTACCACGGCGACCAATTACCATACCCACACGCTCTGCTTGCAAAGTAACTTTTGTGCAGATCGCTTGGTTATCGAATGCGCGCTCGAAATGCAGCCCACCAAAGCCAGCTCTCTCAGTTTCTTTCTGCAGATACTCGCGTACCAACTGTCTCTCGACATTACGGTCAACAAAATGACGGATTTGATTTACTTTTACCATTTATTTGCCACCTCAGAAATCTCCATCTTCTTCGTCATCAACCACTTCATCATGCTCTAGGAACAATTCGATGTTGACTTTGTAATGATTTGAAGCAGTTGCACGCCCGCGTGCGCGAGGGCGCATGTTTCTAGCAATCTCACCACGGTGAGCAGCCACATGAGTAATCTGCATCTCTTCAGCTTCGATATCCTCAAAGTGTTGACGAGCATTGTCCATAGCACTCTCAATCAATTTGATGAATACTCTTGAAGCATTACGAGGATACCTTCCCGGTCCCATCTTTCCTTTACGGTGTCCAGCCATGGTGTTCCCACCTCGACCTTTTCGATGACGAGCAACGTATGGAACTGCTTTTCTCTTTGCAATTACATCTTCCAAGAATTCAACTGCGCTTCCAGCATACATCCCCTTTATTTTGCGAGCAATTTGCACACAGTGCTTGTGGTGAATATCTGCACCTGTGACACGTGCTGTTGCCAAATTACTACCTTCAAGAGGTTGGGTGTATCCGGGCTGCGGCATCTTTCTGTTTCTGCTCATACTTTTCACCTCACTTCAATGCCACGTGCTTACTAGAACGAGTTGCACCAACACCTGGTCCAGTGTGGACTGGACGGCGGCGGGTGCCAGCAAATTCTCCAAGATAATGACCTAGCATTTCTGGTTGAATATCAATATTAACGAAATCTCGTCCATTGTAAACTCCGACAGTCTTGCCTACCATCACGGGTAGAACAGGCATATCTCGACAGTGCGTGCGCACTACTTTGTCACCCTCTACTTCAGAGATTTTGTTTAGGAAATGATTGGCCTCACGTGGTAATCCACGGCTAAGTGAACGACGTACTCTAGCGGGGACTAGTTGAATGATTGAAATTTGATCAGAACCATCTTCTGGAGGATACAAAGGCATCTGCTGCAATTCTTCTATTGTGTGGCCGCGATAGGTGAACTCACGCTTTCTGCGTTCAGCCACACCCATTTTTCTCTTCCTTGCTGCACGACGTACAGCCTTTGGCTTGCGGAATCCTTTGTTCTTTCTACGTGCCATGAATCATCACTCCTTCTTCTTTCCTCGCATCTTACCAGTGCGACTTGGTGCAATGTGCCCTACCTTTTGACCAGGTGGCGCATTACGGGATACTGAGTTTGGACCGTGAACAGCCTGATGGTTTCCTCCACCATGAGGGTGATCTACTGGATTCATTGCAACACCACTGACTGTAGGATATGCTTTACCTCGAGCCTTTGCCTTGTAGAATGCTGCACCTGCCTTCATCAGTGGCTTTTCTGCACGGCCGTGTCCAGCTAGAACACCAATTGATGCACGGCATTTTGCTGGCAAATCCTTCAGAGAACCTGAAGGCATTCGGATTCTGACTTTTTCACCCATGCGAGTCTCAAGCGTTGCTGAGTTCCCACCACTACGGGCGATTTTACCACCATCACCAGGGCGAAGTTCAATGTTGTTGATTGGGGTACCTTCTGGAATTTGTCCCAATTCAGTAATATTACCTGGCTTCAAGTTGACATTTGAGCCAATAGCAATCTCTTGACCAACAGCAATCCCTTCAGTAGCTACAAGATGTGTTTCACTACCATCTTTGAATTTCACGCGCACGAGGGGCGCGGTGTGTACTGGGCTGTGAACCAATTCAACGACTGTAGCGACTTCTTCAGCACCTCTAGGGATACGTGAAGCACCGGGGAAACGGTGACTTGATACCCTGTTCTTAGGGCTTGAACCTCTGCGCTGTGCACGAATTCTCTTTCCCATTTCATCACCACCTCATCTTAGAATGCACTCAACTTTTGTGCCGCCACATCTGCATC
>Ga0208408_1000474_pt1 | contig 26641 bp, 32 predicted proteins | sample ETNtaG_4_FD_185776 | JGI IMG/M metagenome (GOLD analysis project Ga0208408, IMG submission 185776) | Marine microbial and viral communities from oxygen minimum zone, Eastern Pacific Ocean - ETNP201406SV67 (SPAdes) (version 2) | ecosystem: Environmental > Aquatic > Marine > Oceanic ... | reverse complement strand
CTCTCGACAAGAGCACCCCTCTATGATGTATCTGACATATTCCATACCCTCTATGATGAATCATGTCTGTTCGTTACGATAACGTCCAAAATAGAGCCAGTACCAGAAGTAAGTGGCAAGTAAGGTCCCCACTACGCCATAAGGGTGCTCCATGTTTGTCACTAAGGGGCTCCCTCTATGATTCATGCTTAAGATTCCGTACCCCTCTCTGATGCCTGCGTCAGTAACGGTAGGGGGGATGATGCCGTAGCAAAGCATATCGATGCAGGGCTCTTAGGGAAATTAATGTCACAAACATTGACAAAAAAAGAACTGGCCTCCACCTTTGCACCAGCAATAGTTTCCCTCCTATTTACCATTACAACTTATGTTAGCTACGCGCAAAATCCAGAATGCTCACAATCAGTAAACGCTGGACAATGTTGGGACTTTAGACCTCTGCTAATTCCTGCATTCTCATTTCTAACGCTTATGCTAACTATTTATTCATTATACAGGTATAGACTTCTAACTACCAAGAATTAACCGAATCTAATACGGTGTAATCCGTAGGGTAAATTACAACGGTATGGAATCTGACAATCAGGTACAATTACTAAATGCTTAGGAACTAATCAATAGATATGGGTCAACTAAAACCAATGGATCGGTATCCAGTTGTATTTCTCACCTCCATCTTATTGTTTGTCATATTTATTCCGAGCCCAGCTCAAGGATTGTGCATAAGCCCCGAAGCATGTGGAATTATTGTGGGGACGTGGCTCTCGATGCTAACCGTACCGCTCTGCATAGTAGCATTCTTATTCGCGTTTTGGCCAAAAACCAGACGATGGCTCCAAGTCTTTGCGGTTTTACCAGGGGTTATGGCAATTCTTACTGGTTACCTAATGGTCATTCGAGTAAATAGAGTTGATTTGTTGTTTATTCCGCTTATTCATTTTGGAATAATGATTGTGATGATTGGAATTGGTCGTTTTGATCGAAATAAGGAATCGAAGAACGAAGAAACATAGGCCGGCATATGGGCAGGGAATGTGATGCTCCTGAGAACAACGGTTACTTTGTGACGCGTGCGTAATCCTGGACCCTATCTACTAGGGACAGTTGATTGGGGGGTCCTCTACCGAGCGTCACTCGGTGGGAATCAGAGAGCCTCGCTCATGCGATGCCTACTTCAACCGGCAGCGAGTGCGCGGCTTTATGGAATACAAGATGGTGACTGCGGGAACCCGCGAGGGTGGGGGCCAAGGGGTGATAGAGGACAACGATGAGCTGGTGGCCATGTTGGACGCTCAGGTCAAAGACGCCATCAGACTTGGATGGCGGGCGGTCGGCAGCGTCGTCACAGGTCCAGATGGTAGGTTGAACCAGACGATGGTCAGAGTACGCTGAGGTCAAGACGACTCCCCAGCGCCTCTAAAGAGTTCTTTGAAGACCTGATGGCATATTCAAATAGCAAATTCTTCTGGCCGTATCATGGGCAAGAAATACTTCGTGAATTTTGTATCAGAACCTAAGAATGATATTTTGAAAACTATCGTAGGAATAGGATGTACTGCTAGAGCAATTACTGAAGGCCATGAGGTGAGCGTTTTCTTCGCAGCTTCTGGGACTAGATTGCTAGAGCCCGATTTTATCAAAGATTTAGATAAAGAAATGGGTCCTGATTCTAAAGCAGTAACAGAATGGATGGGAGTTATCACATCTAAGGCTACCCTCTACTGTTCATTTGCCTCTGTAAAAGCAACACTCGGTCACAGTGAAGGGGATGGGGCGCTAATAGTTCCTGATGAAAAAATCAAATGGAGTGGCCCCCCAGGCGTTATTGAGTTAAGTTCAGAATCTGAAATACAATTTATGTATTAAGCTATAGAGATTCACTCTTCTTCGGATTTCCACTCATTGTACCCAACTAGAGACTTCTTGTGTGATCTGATTGACAACAGAAGACTCACGAGAAAGACAACTACTCCTGCTGGGATTGTCAAGAACATCACGAAGACAGCAGCCCCCCCTCCGGTTGAGTCATCATTGACGTACATCATCGGCCAGAATGCAACACATGCTGAAATTACGGAAATCGTCACAATGCTTGGGACGATACTAGGACGTTCCACGGCATTGCGCACAGGAATGAACGAATAGGATTTGCTAGGAGTCATTTTCCTAGGCCATATTACGCCAGGGACGAAGCTCCTGTCCTTTGCTCCACCAATCATCCTGGGTGTTTTTTTCCATGGCCTATTCCTCCCACCAGGGAGTATCCCCCCCTTCCGCAATCTCGTCTGAATCGAGCGTATCGATTTCAGTGGTGTACCACTTCCAGGTGATTGAATTTGGGGCCGTCTGGACCATTTGTCCGCCTATCTTTAGCACATGCATGCCTGTCTGAATCAACATGGCTGCAAGGAACAAGATCAACGGTACGCCACAGGTCAGGAATGGGAAGAAGAGCTCGCCCTCGCCAAAGCAACGTTCGTTCTCTAGGTCTTGGTCATCACACGCATCGCCATTACTGTCTGAGCCTTCAATGTCCCACTGGTACAACATTGGGACTAGGATACCTATGACCAAGGTAAATCCGGCAATCATTTTGAGCAGGGAGGGGAGAGTCGCAATCTCTTCTGACGAATTCAACTGTATTCTCTTTCGGCTCACGTAAGTGAAGCCCCTCGGGTTGTTGAACTGACTACTGCTACTCTCATTGTTTTCGCCTGCTGGTTGGTGAAATAAACCCCCACCTCATGTATGACATGAAGGGATTCGTAATGCTACCCAATCAGTTCGGACCTGGGGCATCGATCTTCTCGGCGAGCATAAGTCCGCCTAGGGCCACGTATAGCACCATGGTGATGGGGAACAGCATGTTGAACACTTCCTGCTCCAAGTCCCCGATGAACCAGATCATCGTGTGGGCGAACCCAACTGGTATCAGTAGGCCGAATGCTCCCTCCGTCATGTTCTCTGGCATCTTCAGTCCGACATGTGCCATCCCCAGACAGATCATGGACATCCCCCAGACGACTGGAGTCAGGGTCCAGATGCTGTAAGATGCCGTGAATCCGACTTCTGCCGCCGCATCCCTAGCAGCCTGGTTCTCGAAGACTGCTGTGGTGTCATTGGTGATAATGATAGCAGCCGCCTGGGCCCCGAACCCCACCAGGAAGAGCCCGAACGTGCCGAAGATGAACAGATCCGCCATGCTGAGCAGCTGCTTGGACATGCCGTCTGCTCCATGCTTCATGTCCATTGAGAGTAGGTGCAACGAGGAGAACACTAGGCACATGCCTAGGACCCCCAATGCAGCAAGTGGGAGGGAGGCATCCTCACTGAGTAGGCTAACGGCCTCAGAGCCGACCTGGTTGGTTATCGGCCAAGATGCGTATCCGGCGATTAGCATCAGTGGTCCCAGAACAAGCGTTATTGGCGTAAGATTTCTAGTCATAGTGAATAATTACACTCTTTGATTATAACATTCATCCAAATATGGCGTGCAAATCGCCCTATTTCCACACCCCTGAGAAATGGCCGTATATTCATATGCGCCTCAGCGCTTCAATAATTCCAGGTTCTTCCTATCGAACTCGGGAGGGAATGCGATCCATCTGATCAGTAGAAAGTTGACGAAGCCAAAAACGCAAGTATTCACCAGCCATGCTATTCTGTGGTTTACGTGGAAAACTTCAACCATCAAGTAATGGGATAACGTTGTCACAACTAGTTGGCCGGAATATGTCCAAAAGGCCCGGTTAAGACTTCTGAAGTAGGAAAAAGTAGATTTGAACGTGAATCTGTAATGCATGAAGTGGGCTTCTACGTTCCCTATCGCACTTGAGACGGCCCAAGCTGCTACTGCTGTGTGGGCAGGCCAGAGATCCACCCAGTACAGCGCTTCGTATAGCACCAAGGCGAATATGAAATTGAAAGTCCCGGCGATGTTGAATTTTAGAAATTCGTATATCATTACGCCTTTGTCCCAACCTAGCTCTTCGGCCCTCTCCCGCATTCGCCACATTGCTTTCATCAAAATCTGATTGATGCTAGCATAAAGTTTTCACCAATGGGACGTGGGCGTTGCGAAACTGTTTGTGGGGCGGACTTGTAATATCTCCCCCCCTACTTCCGAATGCATGGAAGACGCAGATGGCCTCATCGAATCCGCTGAAAAAGAATGGCTAGAGACATGGGTGGCAGGGCCCGGTGAGAGACGCTCAAAGCTGCTAGATCCGGGCACAAATGCCCCGGAGATTGAATTGCCGGACCACAACGGAACATCGCGTCGTCTATCGTCGTTCTGGGACGGGGGTCCTGCGCTACTGATGTTCTGGCGTCACTTCGGCTGTGGATGCGGTTTAGAAAGGTCAGCGAGACTCAATGAGGAGTTCTCCGACTACCTAGCTGCCGGGATCAACCCAGTCATTATCGGCCAGGGCGAGCCTGATAGAGCAGCGGCGTATCGCGAAAGGTACGACATCGCGTGCCCGATACTGTGCGATCCGGATTTCTTGGCATACAATGCCTACGGGCTAGCGAACTTCGGCGTTGAACAGGTGCTGTACGACGCTCCCGAGGAGACCTGGTGCCACTCAGAGGAGATAGGGGTCGAATTCCAGGAGGCCCGTCGTGCGATTGACCGCCCACTCGTCGACAACCCGTGGATGTCCACGGGGGAGTTCCTCGTCGTTCCCTCAGGAAAGATTCGGACATCCTATGCCTACCAATATTGCTCCGACTACCCCGACCCCAGAGTCTTCCTTACTGCGGCGAGGTTGAGTTCTTAGCTCGACTCAGTTAACGCCGAATTCGGAGTCCAGCTTTTTTGTAGTGGCCTCGATGTCCTCTACAATCTCGAAAAGTGAATTTCCCCTCAGGAAGACCAGGAGTTTGCTCCCGCCATCCGATTCTTGGTATGCGCATATTGCATCCAACCTTATTCTCGTCATTCCGCCCTCGGTAATTGCCTTTATCCAGCTTGTCATCAGGCCGCCGCCACGCGAATCGGATTTAGTCTATGCCCCTTGGCCCCCCCTGGATATGGGGCATAGCAAGAAAATATCCGGCTGTCTGCTGCGATTCAGGTTCGGCTACTGCTTTCCGGGGTCCTCTTTGGAATCGTCATCTGACCACCACCCCTGGGCCTCCGAGTAGTCCCCAAGCTGCTCCAGCCTCTTCAGCCATCCCTTGGACTCGGCTGACTTCTGGGTCTTGACCATCCAGACCCCGCCGTAGAGCGTGTCCCACAGACCCAGGTCGTCCCTCTTGAAACGGTAGAACAAGTAGTCGAGCGTCGGCGGGAGGAGGAAAACCAAGGAGGTGACGAGCGTTATCTGCCCAGTAGTGCTTCCGAAACCCTCTGAGGTGGAAGTTAGGAATAGTATAATCCCCAGCAAGACCATTGGCATCGTGAGCCCCTTGAGGAAAACGTAGGACTGGTGGGGCACCCCTGACTTGGTGTTGATGTAAGTGGTCCTGCTGATCCAGTTCCCGACCGTCCTGCCGGTTGTGTAAGGCATGAAACCTAGGTTGAATCCCATCAGTAGAATTCCAAGCAGGAATATGTATGTGGGATCGAAGTACGTCCCATATGCGGATAATGCCACAACGGGAACGGCCCACCCGTATGAAACGATGAAGTCGGAGCCGCGCCTGATTACCCTCTGGCTCCTTGAGGCCTCCTCGGACCCCTCTGGGAGGACCTTTGGCATCCTGACCTTCTTCTCCCTTGGCTCCCTAGCCTTCCTTGCCCTTCTTCGGGACTTCTTCTCCTTGGCTGGTGCTTTCCCTGGGGCTGGTTGTGCGGCTACTGGTGCGGGGCTAACCCGCTGAGCCTCCGGTGCCTTGGCCTGTGGTTTCTCCGGCGTTGCCGAGGGGGAATCATCGGTACTGATCTGGCCGGCCTTCTCCAAAAGACCCATTTAACCACCATACCTGCTGGCAATCAGCTTGTACAAATCAAAATCAGAGGACTCGGTGAACGACTTCATCACTGTTTCTGGCAGGTCGACAAGCAGTTCATTAACCATCGTGAAGAACACGCCCCTGGTATCGGAATCGATTGCGACTGGATCCTTTCCGACCCTCTGGTAAAGCTCAAACCCATCCGATTCTATGTATGCGGAAGTCTTGTCGTCCGGGAGCTGCCCCAGGAGGCCGTTCACGACGGTGAAGAAGTGCGAGAAATCCTCGTCATAGCTCCTGAAGCTCTGTATTATCCCGTTGACGAACTCGTCGAAGTCTAGGGTCCCGGAGTTGTCTTTGTCGGCATTCTTGAAGAATTCGTTCATAGTCTCGATGTCCAGCTCATCGATCTTCTCTACTGAGACTCCGGTCTTCTCCGCCACTCTCCCGACAAAATCTGAGTCATCCATGGCCTCGATGAATTCTGACAGGGACATCTCGTTAGTGAGGGGTTCTGAGATTAGCTCGACTGTCGGCTTTATCGATGCTAGGTCCTCCTGGTCCTTCTTCCTGAGCACGATTATCTCCCTGTCCAAGTCGGATCCGAAGCGGTCCGCATACCTGTCCATGAGGGAGCCTCCCTTGCCAGTGGAGATTCGGTCGATCCTGTTGTATATGCTATCCCTGGAGTCATTGGTTAGGGACGGGTTTGCAGACTTCCTCCTGTTCCAGACAGATTTGAAATCTGAGGGTTTCTCCTGGCTGTCGTTTCTGGACGGCGTGGAAAGTGAGTTGGCTGCGTCAAGGAGGTCGCCGTCAGCAGCAGGCTCTGGAACGAATCCGAACTGCTGGCTAGGCATTTCGAGGGGTATTGGCGGCAATTCGGGCAATGGAATATCAGAACCCGATGGCGGCATTGAGAGCCCGGGCGGAGGTGGCGGCAGTGGGACTTGGGGACTCTTGGAGTCAATATCCACATCGTCCAAGGGGTCTATCACGGATAGTTTCCGCAGTTCACCACTATTCAATATTCTGTGGAGATGTAAGCGAGTTGATTCAATTTCTGGGTGAATCGCGCCAATCCGGTCATTTGCATATCTCGGCCCATCCCTTTAGGCATAGGAACATCGCCATCGACTCCTTCACTTCGATTTCATCCCCCATGGAAGGATCTATCCTAAATCCGGATATCTCTGCGGTGACGTCTTCTTTCACGATTCTTACTCTGATCGTCCCCCCCCTGAAGGCCACTGCCTCGCTAAGGGGGTCGAAGGGGTTGCTAGAGTCGGGGTCGAGCCTCTCCAGAGGCAACTCAGTTACGCGGAGCCCGGATTTCCCGTGAAGGCTGCCAACCCATCTTATCACCCTCTTCGTGTCTACCGTCACTACCTCGTCCGTCTCTCCAGCAGTCCCGATTACTACCGAGGAGTCACCCTTGACGAGCTCCCAGAAAATTGGGGTGCACTTGGGGCCGAAAACGTCGAGTGTTGGGTCTTTCTTCAGCCTGCTAACCCTGTCTTCGGTATCTGCAAGCTTTGCAAGTTCCTCTATGCTGGCTTTTGACACTGACCTTAGGTTGACCTTGGGGGACCTTGCCCTAGTCGCGAGGATGCTATGGAGCTCTCCCAGGATCGCACCTTTGCCACTTTCGCCACTAGAGATGGCTGATAGCTTCTCCAGTGTTGAGTCCATCCCGTTCAATGCCCTCCGGCCCCATTGAGAGCCATCCGATATTGTGGATTGGATGTCTATTCCCTCTCCCCTGATGTAATTGACGATCTCTCGTCGAGCATTGGAGTCTAGATGCAGCAGGCTTGGATCACGTAGGTGGATGTGGAATCCCCGGTGTCCAGAAAATGTAAATTGTGCGTACTGTGACTTGAAACCGAATTCTGGCTCTAGGAATTCATTCCACAACCGCCAAGCCTGACTCTGGATAACCTCGATCATCCCAGGAAAGTCATTGTCAGAGACTCCAGGGAGGTGATCCCCATCCAAATCGAAGATCAGATCTGCACCCAGCCATCCCTTCTCAGACATCTTCCCCATAGAGGGGTCCTCGTAGTATGCGGTGCTATGGAAGCACGAGTGGGGTGCCCTGCTCCTGAGGTATGAATGCAGGGAGGGCTTGTCAGGGAAGGCTCGGTGCCTGTCTGGAGGAGCTCCGCCCCATGGGATAAACATCCACTCTCGATTCCTCAGACGAGGAGGCGTCCAGAGTGATTGGGGTGAGATCGACTCGTAGTACTCGGAGAATCTGAGTGCGAACCTGCTCCAACCCCCTGCCACGGCCCATATAGCAGGACTAGGGTCATAAGTTTTCAATCAGCCCAGCTTCAATCCGCCGACTTCCTTGCCATCGGTTGAAGGGGTAGCTCCTGTAGCTTCGACGTATGCCTCCCAACAGACGTATTCGTTGTCGAGTACTAGAGCCTCGGAGAATTTGAGCGCCTTACCGGTAATGGCGCACACTGGGCCTAGCTGCCCGGAGGCGGTCGACAACTTGGACGAGTCGGGCATGACGCTCGCTAGGATGCGAACCATTTCATTATTGCGTGGAGGAGGGTGGACGAAAACTCATTTCAACTCAAGCATCTCGGATTGGTTATGAGCGATGGAATACTAAATATCAGAATCGGACATTCTCCAGATCCTGATGATGCATTCATGTTTTATGCCCTGGCGCAAGGGTTGATCGAAACACCGGGAAGGAAGTATGAACACGTTCTCGTCGATATCGACTCGTTGAACCAAGAAGCGGGCATTGGGAGCTTCGAGGTTTCTGCAGTGAGCATCCATTCCTTCCCCGAGATTTCTGACAGTTATTCACTAATGAACTGTGGCGCATCGATGGGCGAGGGATATGGGCCGATTCTAATCTCCAATAGGGAGATGGGCATAGAAGAGGCTGCTGAAATGACTATCGCCGTACCTGGAAAAAGCACTAGTTCATACTTGGCATTGGTTCTTGCTTTGGGGGATGTCGAAGTCGTGGAAGTGCCCTTCGATGAAATCCAGCCAGGGGTTATCGGTGGTGAGTTCGATGCTGGAGTAATCATTCACGAGGGGCAGCTGACTTGGTCTAGCGAGGGAGCCCACATGGTTATTGACCTTGGAGTTTGGTGGAACGAGAAAACCGGTTTGCCCTTGCCGTTGGGGGGGAATGTGGTCCGAAAGGACTTGGGCGAGGATATGTGCAGAGCCATATCTGATGATATTAGGGCCAGTATCGAGTACTCGCTATCCAATCCTGATTCTGCTCTGGAAGATGCGATAAAATGGGGAAGGGGCATTGACGAAGAGACCAACGAGGAGTTCGTTAGGATGTATGTCAACGATCGTACCATTGACTACGGGGAAGATGGTCGCAATGCCGTCAGGTTGTTCCTAGAAAGGGGCAAAGAAGTAGGCCTCGTCAGAAATGATTTTGACACACAAGGGATGCAATTCATTGGGACCGTGGAAGAATGACAGAGAGGCCGGAGGTGAGCGAGTTTGGTTCTGTGGACCCAGCGCCCGCCAGCGACGGACTTGCTGTGGAGGGACTCAGAGCGACACTGTGTGACGAGAATGAGAAGATGTTCCAGAGGATGAGGGCGCTTTTCGCATTGAGGAACATTGGCGGGAAACCGGCGGTTGACTCCTTGACAGATGCATTTGAGTCCGAGTCAGCTTTGCTCAAGCATGAGATCGCCTACGTTTTGGGGCAAATGCAAGATGACCATGCTGTACCACACCTGATTAGCAGGCTGGAGGACTTGCAGGAGGACGTGATGGTCAGGCATGAGGCAGCAGAGGCATTGGGGGCCATTGGGAACAGGGTGGCCATGTCAACATTGGAGAAGTTCGCCGAAGATGAGGAGGTTGTGGTCGCCGAGTCATGCGAAGTGGCGATAGACCTGCTGAATTGGGTTTCGAGTAAGCGTCTGGACTACTCTGATTGAGGCTAGTCGAACCAGACTGGCTCTGGATCCACCCCACACACCTCTCCCAAGAATGCGCTTAGACCCTCTAGTGAGTGTTCATCTAGTAGGTTTGATACCTCAGAATGGAAATACTTCTCCACCCTATCGTATGGGAGGCTGACCTTCCTGGAAGATGACGAGATTACGGCATCCCTGACATCCTCGTCTTCCAAAAAGGCACTGTAGTTTTCCAGCATTACGCCTCTAGCCCCCCTCACAGATTCTGGATTAGAGTCTTCTCTGGAAGCGAAGACGCCGAATACCATGGGCAGGCCTGTGATCCTCGTCCATTCCCTGGAAAGGTCCATTCTAACCATCTCGGGGTTACTTTGTGCCGATGATATTGCCCTGTCGCCAATTAACAGAGCACCATCACAACTCTCGAGCATTTTCTCTAGGTCGGGCCCCATTGGGACGATCTTTGGATCCAACCCCATCTGCCGCAGTATCCACTTCATGAGCAAGTTGGAAGTCGATGAATCGGAAGGAAGGGCGATGTCACGCATGGACTCTATTCCTCTCCTGCCGAATAGCAGAACCGAGCCAACTGACTCCCTGCCAACGATTCCTATATCTCGAATAAGCCTTAGTTGACCCCGGTTTGATGCATAGTCTGCAGCGGGTATTGGGGCTGTGATGCAGTCCCTCCTGAGGAGATGGCCAGTGAGCCAGGACGGAGGAGCAGAAAGGACCTGCCAATTTTCTTCGACACTATGGAATACAGGATCGCAATTGATGAAGGAGACCCTTCCGAGTACCTTTTCCCAGGGCATCCTCTTCACTGTCCTATGATTGGCAGAATTTTCTGATTGTTTTCCACTTCACTGCTGATAAATTCAAAATCGGAGTAAGTCGAATCCCGCTTTACAGGTACCTGGTCAGAGGATCTAATCAAACGGGATAGTTGTGAGCTGTCAAGATCGACGCGGGTGGTGCTGCCAGCGACGTGCATGATCTCCTCATGGCCTACGGTACCATCCATGTCGTCCGCTCCGGAATTGATCGCTATGGATGACAAGTGGTCACCAATGTTCATCCTGTATGCCTTGATATGAGGTATGTTGTCGAGCATGATCCTGGAAATTGCAATTACCCTGATCACCTCCTCACCGGTTGCGAGCGCTGCCTCGGGGAGCCTGGTATTGTCCTTCAGGAAGGGATAGGGTACGAAGCACTGGAATCCCTCGGTCGAGTCCTGTTGTTTCCTCAGCCTGTCAAGATGCGTCATTCGATCCTCGATTGACTCTATGGTTCCAAAAAGCATGGTGCAATTGGTCGGAATCCCTAGTTGGTGGGCAATCGCATGAATCTCCAGGTACTCGGAGGACTTCTCCTTGCCCATGCAAATCCTATCCCTGATGGTGTCGACAAGGATCTCGGCCCCACCACCAGGAAGTGAGTTGAGTCCTGAGTCTTTTAGGATCGAGAGTGCTTCTCTAATGGAAAGGTTAGATCTAGAAGCGATGTGCTTCACCTCAACTGCAGTCAGGGATTTGATGCTTATATGGGGGAAATTATGCTTGGTCAACTCGTAAATATCAGAATAATTCTCTATGGTCCATTGTGGGTGAAGTCCACCAACAGCATGGACCTCGTCGATAACCCCCTGGTATGGCTCGATCCTTGAGACGAAATCATCAGCACTTAGCGAATAAGCATCAGAATGCCTTGGGCCCTTCCTAAAGGCGCAAAAACGACACGCCAGCGTGCATATATTTGTTGTATTGACGTGGAGGTTCTCATTGAAGAACACATTATCCCCAAATCTTGACTGCTTTAGCATACGAGCCAGAGCAGTCAGGCCTGGTAGCTTCGTATCCCGGTGTAGTTCTGCTCCGGTTTCCTTTGAGATTCGTTCCCCAGAAATTATAGAATCTAGAGTACTGGAGAGTAGTGTGTCCTTTTTTACGGATATCGGGATGTCCATTTTCGACAGTTCTCGCCGCCAATCTTCTCTCGCCATGTCTTGGATATTCATCTCTATCCTTGCCGAACTAATGGTATGATTTGAAACTCTGTATGCGTATGGGGGCAGGTCGTTGAAAACTATCAATAGCCCCGAAGTGTGGCTATCGTTCGTGGGAGATGTGGATGCAGGCAGGATTGCCGAACTAGAGGAGATGGCAAGGCTCTGTAGAGTTGACATTGTGAAAATGACTAATGCGGCTGGGGCTGGCCATCCAGGTGGTTCTTTGTCTGCTATCGATAGCATGGTGGCATTGTATGGGATGGTACTTAGGTTCGACACAAACAATCCAAGCTGGGAAGATCGTGACCGATTCATTATGAGCAAGGGCCATGCTAGTCCGGCGATGTATGCAATACTGCACCAAATGGGTGTTCTAAATGAGGCCGATATAATGGGATTCAGGACGCTAGGTTCCGTTTGCCAGGGCCATGTGGACATGAACTGGACTGATGGGGTCGATTTTTCAGCCGGCAGCCTGGGCATGGGGCTCTCCTTCGGACTTGGGTGCGCTCTTTCTGCCAGAATGGACAACAGTGAAAGGAAAATCTGGGTTATGGTGGGCGATGGTGAGACACAAGAAGGACAAATCTGGGAGGCCGCGATGGCTGCAGATTTTCACAAGGCTACCAGCCTGAGGGCGATTGTGGATAGGAACCGCATCCAGAATGACGATTTTATGGGCGTTCAGATGGAAATAGGCGACATTGGTGCGAAGTTTGCCTCTTTTGGGTGGCAAGTCAAGGAAGTGAATGGTCATGACATGAAGTCACTAGTGGATGTTTTCCAATGGGCAGATTCGTCGGATTTTGGGCCGATTGCCATCATCGTCAACACGATCAAGGGGAAGGGCGTCTCATTCATGGAGGATAATCCTGAATTTCATGGCAAAGCCCCCGACAATGAAGAGCTGGAGAGGGCTCTGGAGGAGTTGTCATGAGTGCTCCATCGAATGGGGGAGCTTCTAGAGACGGCTATGGAAGAGCCCTACTTAGGCTAGCTAATGATCCTAGAGTGGTAGTTCTCGAAGCCGATCTAGGGAAGTCCACCAAGTCATGCCATTTCCGTGATGAGTACCCGGAAAGGACCGTTTCCATGGGAATAGCAGAGCAGAATATGATGATTGTAGCTGCTGGAATGGCATCTTCAGGTAAGATTCCCTTTGCCAGTACCTTCGCCATATTTACCGAAAGAGCATTCGAACAGGTCCGGAATGGAATAGCTCGTCCAGGACTGCAGGTGCATATTTGTGGCAGCCATGGGGGAATTCATACTGGCAGCGATGGGAGCAGTGCGCAATCTATTGAAGATCTAGCAATCTACAGATCAATACCGAAGATGACTGTGATGCACCCATGTGATGACATCTCTGCAGAAGAGCTAACGGTCCAGCTATTGGGAATAGATGGCCCTTCGTATATGAGGACGGCCAGGAATATAGTCCCCAGAACTTATGATGATGAGAGTAAGCTGGGACTGAGGATTGGCGAGGGATCGGTATTAGCAGAAGGTGAAGACGTGGCCATTTTCGCATGCGGGGTTATGGTCGAGCGTTCGCGTGAAGCAGCAAGCATTCTCCAAAAAGAGGGAGTAAATTGCACATTAGTAGACATGCACACTATCAAACCACTGGATGAGGATCTACTAGCTAGGCTTTCAAGGCAGTGCGGTAGCTTCGTTACTGCGGAAGATCACTCGGTGATAGGGGGCCTTGGGAGTTCAATTGCTGAGTGGATTTCAACAAATAACCCAATTCCACTAGAGATGGTGGGGGTCAAGGATAGATTTGGAGAAAGTGGGGGGACTTCTGAATTAATGGAAAAAATGAGTCTGACCTCAGAAGATATCTGTAAATCAGTCCGCAAATCAATTAACCGAAAAAACGTGCCTTGAAGACCCTCCCCCTAGGGTTCATTTGATAGGGTCCATTATTGCGAGAAATAGACATATGCCAGACCCAGATGCAGTTAGGCGTCTTCTCGAGGGCGAAATTGACCCCTCGGAAATAGAAGGGGATCCGAATCTTTACGCTATGGCAGAGCGAATCTATGGCAGTGAGGCTCTGGAGGAGATGGGGGTCATGGGCCCACAGATTGGAGCCGTTCCAGAAAAAGCAGTAATTGGAGCAATTACGGATGATGTCAGCCTTCCTGACTTCATTCCCAATATTCCGGATATGAAAGATATTTCTTTGAGGGGGGGGCGAAGGCGGAGATGGTTAGTTTTCACTACTGGCCTCCTAGGAATTGCATCTACAGCATTCAACATGGTTGTAGGGATGGGCGAAGCCCTATGTTCAGTTGGAGTGGCAAACATGAAGGAAATATGCAATGATGACTTCGGGCAGACTAAGGTTGTATGGACCGAGGGCTATACTTTCGATAAACTGCATAATATCGATACATGGGTACGTCCGATGACGGAACCATTACTTGGCGATGTGTTGCTTCTAGCATTTTTTTCCATGTTGGCAATATTCGGAATTCTGGTCAAGAAGAAATGATCAGTACATCCTAGCAATATACTGTTTCTTTGTAGTTGGTTGACCGGAAACGAGACAGTTCCGTGGTTCGTCAAAGTGATCGTCACATTCCCCAAGAAGTGTCAGACCAGTTTTCTTCTCTAAGAGCTCTGCATCTGAGTCGTTTCCATTGAATGCTATTTCATACACGAGTCCTTCTTCGATAAGGTCTCCGAGAGAGTCATTCTCTGAAATTCTATCAATGGGGAATTCCCGAATAAGGCCAGAAACTAGTGATGAGGAGCGATTTCGTAATTCCTCGGATATCTCAACGAGCATGTCCGATACAGAATTTGGAGCGCCGTCCAGATCAATCTCGACCTTGCCCCCCGTCCTCATAGTAACTACACACTTCCCAGCATTCAAATCACGAGGCCCCAACTCAATTCTTATTGGGACTCCTTTAATTTCCCAGTCATAGTGCTTTACTCCGGGCCTGACATCCCTGGAATCTATCTTTGTGCGAAGTCCGGAAGATTCTAGTGCCGCAGCGAGAGACTCGATTGCAGGTATGACCTGGCCATCAGAATGAGCAGCTATGGGCATTAGGACTACGTGTAATGGGGCTATTGAAGGTGGCATTATCAGGCCTTTGTCATCACCATGCATACCCACAACAGCTCCAAGAAGTCTCTCAGACATGCCGAATGTTGTTTGATGGCAGAGCCTTGTTTCACCGGATCTATCCTCGTATGACAGGTCGAATGCATCTGCCCACTGGTCCCTATAATGGTGGTATGTTGCAACCTGTAAAGTCCTACCATTTGGCATCACAACATCTGCTGCCTTTGTGTACCATGCCCCCGGGAAGGTGTCCCATACTGGCCTCTTTGAGACCAATGATGGAAGGCAGAGCTCATGCATGATTCTCTGAACCATTTCTGCATCCTCCTCTATCTGCAGATCAGCTCCCTCTTGATCGGCATGTACAGTATGAGCCTCAAAGAAATGAATCTCACGCACCCTGATGAAGGATCGTGTCTGCTTTGTTTCGTACCGGAACGTGTTAACAATTTGGAAAGTCTTCAGTGGCAGATCCGCATGACTCCTAACCCACAAAGAGAACATTGTGTACATGGGAGTCTCAGAGGTCGGCCTGAGGAACATCGGAATCTCGAGGCTATTCTCGCCGCCATGCGTGACCCAGTATACTTCTTTCTTGAATCCCGACTCCTCTTCGTCCAATCTTAATTCTGATGGATCGACACCTGCTTCACGTGCTGCCTTCAGTCTTGCAACAAGCCTATTCTCCTTGTCAAGAAGGCCTTCTGGGACCAAAAGTGGGAAGCGATACTCTTGGTGGCCTGTGCGGCTCATTTCATTTCTAGCTAGCAGGTCGATAAGCCCCATCGCGGATAGTCCGTAAGGCTTCCAAACATCCATACCCTTGATTGGGTATCTCTTGTCAACTAGATCTGCAATCTCGACAATGGAGGGGTACCATGAGTTGAAATCTGACTTCGATGGGATTCCCCGCTTGGCCCTAGAGTGCTTTGACACGTACTTTTCGGTTATGCTGTAGCGCTTGAATGATTCGTTGAGTATGATTCAGTTAGACGAAATTATCCCCTCAATCGTATTGCACAACTCACTCAGATCAGATATTTCCACGATACTCCCATCTGAAGAAACAATCCTGCATCTTGTTGAAGAGTCATCGACAACCTCCCCCAACAAGTTTGCGACTACGGCTTCTAGATTATGTTTTGAAATAAGTATCTGGGATTTTTCGATTAGTGCCCCTATATTCGAGTCAACTTCTAACTTGAAGGCGATTCTCTTCGCGGCGGAAACATGCGTGTCGAGTTCCGCTAAATGCTTCTTAGTTGGAAAAAGACTGATTTTCCAGTTCTCTTCGTTGCTTGGAGTCTTCCCGGGGGTGAACTCTGGAGCATAGTCAAGTACAGCTGCTGCGTGAATCCAATAGTCTGGTTTTTCACTGGAGTTTGCTAGTTGGACAGAATTGAGGAGCATCCCCTTGTGAGATTCGTCAAACCGAACGTCAGGTAGCTGGAAGGAGGGTTTCGAGGTTGTTCTTCCAGCTATGCAAATAACATCATGCCCCATTCGATGCAAATGTTCGGCTATTCGCCAACCGGAATTTCCCGAAGAATAGTTTACGATGCTCCTAACAGAATCTATTGGAGCAGAGTTCCCCCCGAGAGTGACTGCAATTTTCTTCCTACCATTCAACCTACTATTGAGAAAGTTACAAAATTCTGCGACGATAGAAACTGCGCTAGGTTGTTTTCTCTTCCCCTCTTTGGGTGAGTCTACTAGCGACCTCACCCCCTTGTCATCTAGGGAGTCTATGAGTTCGGAAGTAACTGGATCATGGAATAGGTCGTTGTGCATTGAGGGAACGAACATCAGGGGCATCCCACTCCCAGCTGCAGCGGAAAGGGCCATCATCAATGGAGAATCTAGAAATCCATGGATAAATTTGGCAATGGTATTTCTCGTTGCGGGGGCAAGAACCAAGCCATCAAAACCACCAAGATGTGACATCTCTGGCTCCCAGTCTGACATTACATCGGCCTGAGATCCCCAAGAAAGTGCTAGTGGACTAATGATCTTCTCAGCGGATTTTGTCATCATTGGGAAAACGGTCGCACCGTGCCTCCTCAACTCTCTTGCAAGCTTAATTGACTCTGTGGCCGCGATGCCCCCGGATACAGCTAGGATTACTTTCCTGCCATCGAGACTTGCACTCTGTTGAATGACTCCGGTATCTCCCCTCATGCCCTTGCTATTGCTGGGTCATTGATGAGTGCGTCGATTGATCTCATATTGACTCTAGAGCTATGGAGATCCCCATCCCTCCGCCTATACACATTGAAGCCAATGATCTTTGTTTTCCTTCACGATTCATTATGCTAGCAGCCTTGCAAGCAATTCTTGCTCCGGAAGCACCGAGCGGATGACCTAGAGCGAGGGCCCCGCCATCCATGTTCACTATTCGTGGATCGAGTTTGAGCTCCCTAATGCAAGCAATTGTCTGAGAAGAAAATGCCTCATTCAGTTCGAAGACATCGACGTCTGAAGTTTCCCATCCTGCCCTTTCTAGTGCTAATCTTGTGGAATTGATTGGCCCTAGGCCCATGAGTTCTGGGGGACATCCAGTAACTGCTCCTGAAACAATAACTGCTAGGGGGTCCAATGAGTGGGAGTGTGCAAATTCTTCACTGCAAATTAAGGAGAAAACGGCCCCATCTGTAAGCGGAGAGGATGTAGCAGCAGTAACTGTGCCATTTTCTTCAAATGCCGGCTTGAGTCTCGACATAGCTTCCATAGATGATTCGGATCTGATGCAGTCATCGCTAGAGACTTCATTGCCATCACATTTTATCGGGGCAATCTCATCGGAGAAAAGACCTCCAGAAACGGCCTTAGATGCTTTGAAATGAGATTCTAGAGCATACTCTTCCTGTTCTTCTCGAGAGATGCCATACAACTCTGCCACATTCTCAGCAGTGATTCCCATGTTGATATACGCTTGAGGATAATCCTTCTCAAGGGTTGGATGAGTACTCCAATTGAAACCTCTTCTCTTCACCCTGGACATTGACTCTATCCCGCCGCACAAGAAGCAATCCCCCCAACCAGCTGAGATCTGAGAGGAAGCTGTCAGAATTGCTTGCATTGAAGAGCCGCATAGACGATTCACGGTCGATCCAGGGACCTCGGGTGACAGACCACCCAGAAACGCCATCAAACGTCCAATATTGTAACCCTGTTCCCCTTCAGGATAAGCGCATCCCACGATAATATCGTCAATTTCTCTTGATTCAATAGATGAGCGGGCAATAAGGTCGCGAACTACCTGTCCGGCAAATTCGTCGGGCCGAACACTCGACAGAGCCCCCCTGTGGGCTTTAGTGAACGGGGACCTCCTCCAATCGACTAGAACAGCCCTCACGTAATCCCGTCACGGTCCGGGCCCATAACGATTCCCGGAGATTGAAATAATCTAATGACCGAGGGGTTCTTGAATAATCCACAACGAGAGAGCAATATGATTAGAGAATGTACAATGCACGGATACTTTTCCGATGATGACCTGTGCCCCGCTTGCAACTCCGAAGGGAAGTTTATTCTGAGCTCAAGAGAGAGGGATGGGATGGCAAGAAAACTTGCACTTGTCCTCAGACACGCACCAGAGAAGTTTGACTTGGAAATGGATATCAACGGCTGGATCGACGTAAGAGACATAGTTGGGAAGTTCAAGAGTGGGGGGAGGAGGCCGCAGCATTGGCTTAGGCCGCACCACTTGAGAGCGATCTCCGAGACTGATACTAAGGGGAGATACGAAGTTCGAGGAAACATGATGAGGGCTACCTACGGGCATACTGTAGAAATCGAGCTTGACCTCCCCTCAAGCGATATTCCTGACTCGTTATACTACCCCTCGGATCCAGAAGAGGCAGAGAACCTTGTCGAACTAGGGATTAGTCCAGGCGATCGCTCACATGTTCATCTTTCAGCGTCAATAAAATTTGCAGCTGAAGCTGGAAGAGTTCATCACCGAAATCCGACGATAATAGAGGTGGATACGGCTAGGATGGTGGCTTCTGGGGAGACGATTTGGCATGCCGGAGTGACTGTTTTCCTGACAGATAGTGTTTCTGGAGAGTACTTGTCGATAGTGGGTCCTGATAATCCTGAGATGTCTCTTCTAAGAGAGATGTGGGCCGAAGAGGAATGATCAGAACTCACCGCAAACCGGGCAGAATTCCAAATCGCTGATTTTTACTGAACCGCAGGAGTGGCACTCTCCAATTTTAGCCTCAGGCTTAACGTCAGAATTACTCTGGACCCTCACTGCGACGTCTCTTTCCACAAAGGGAGATGTGGTTGAATTCTCCAGCGTAGTGAGAATTTCCCTATATCGGACAACCTCAGAAATCGCCATCTCAATTTGCATTAGCCTCCTTTCCCTATCCACCTTGTCTTCCACGGAAGAGGCGATGGCTAGCTCAGATTGTAACCAACGCTGGAACCTTTCTAGTTCAGAGGAGTCTATCACAATATTTCGACTAAGCACTACTGATTAAAATGTGTGTAGGGATTTGAAAATATTAGAATACAAGAATCCCGACATTGGGTCACAATATGCCGACAAGACTAGTGATTAAGATGGGCGGAGGCTTGGTTTCAGACAAGAATTCGATGAAGAAATTCGAGCCTGGTGCAGTTAGAGAAGTAGTAGATGCGCTTTTCTCTGTTTCTGAAATGGGAGTTCCTACGGTTATAGTACATGGTGCTGGCTCTTTCGGCCATCTTCTAGCTAAGAAGTGGGGCATTGCTGAAGGCGTAAATGGAGAAATCTCGGATCGCCAGTGGGAGGCAGTGCGTGAGATTAGATCGGATATGCGTGAATTGAATGGGCTAATATCCGAAGTTTTCGAGAATAATGGGATTAAGTGTAGTTGTCACCCACCATCAGACTGGGCCATGGGTACCGGACCTATTTTCAAGGGGGATGTTTCTATTTTTGACGTAGAAGCCGGGGAACCGATGCCGATAACTTTCGGAGATGTTGTCGATACCGATGATGGAAAAGAGTTTGGAATTCTTTCCGGAGATGATTTGATGCTTAGATTATCATGCGAATTGGATGTTTCTCATTGCATTTTCCTGATTGGTGATGCTGAAGGGGTATTGAGCGGACCACCCGGAGAGGAAGGTTCCACCCTCATTAACGAATTGAGGTCCCATACACAGATGAAAGGAGAGCATGCCGCAGATATCGATGTCACTGGAGGAATTAGTCTGAAGGTGGACAGGGCTCTGGAGATTTCTAAAGATGTTGAAGAGGTTTGGATAATTGATGGAAGGAAGCCCGAGAGGATTCTGGAGTTATTGACCACTGGGAAAACTACTGGGACGAAGATTTTGCACGGTTGAGTCTTCATATATGCCCCTCTTTTCCAATAGGTCGAATGCCACCCGAGAAATACGATTTGGGTTTTCACGATACTACTCAATCTGAGATGATGAGCGAGATGTGCCTATTGGTAGATATTGATGACAACGTTACAGGAGCTGCGTCGAAGCTCTCATGCCATAGAATTGGGGGAAAGAGGCATCGTGCATTCAGTGTTCTGGTTTTCGATTCGAGAGGGAGATTACTGGTGCAGAAGAGATCCAGTGACAAGATAACTTTCCCAGGGGTCTGGGCAAACAGCTGCTGTAGCCACCCTCTGGACATAGAATCGGAGAATATCGGCATCGAGGGGGTCAAGAACGCTGCAATAAGAAAATTGGAACAGGAGCTCGGGATACCCGAGGAAGTGACCGAAGGGTGGTCTTTCGAGCACATAGGAAGAATTGAGTATTCCTGTAGGTGGAATCATGAATGGGTAGAGAGAGAGATTGACCACATCATGGTGGTAATGGCCGACCCTATGGTGGAACACAATGAGAATGAAATTTCTGAAGTTCTCTGGGCTGGGCCTGAAGAAATTAAGAGAATGTTTGACGGAGAGGGACAATGGGGTGACGAAGTCGTTGCACCCTGGTTCAGACTAATATGGGACAACTTCGCCATACCAAAGGGCTGTGACCCAATTGCTATGGCAAATGAAATAAATGATAGCATAATCTATTGCGGGGAAGTAGACATGAGTGGGGAGTCAATAAAACCCGGGCAGAACCTAATGGACGCCCTTTCTGGACATCGTGATAGAGTCGAAGGAGAGATTATGGACAGCATTGGGAAGATGAGGCAGAAAAATCTTCATGGGGCGATGACCCATCTATTCAAGGGCGGTGGAAAAAGACTCCGGGCCATTTTACCGAGATTGGTTGGTGAGGCCGTAGGAGGTGCTAATGAAGGCCACTATACCCTAGGAGCATCAATAGAAATTATCCACAATTTCACACTTATCCATGATGATATAATTGATCAAGATCCGATAAGGAGAGGTTTGGATGCCGTCCATGTGGAGTATGATGATGCTACTGCAATTAACGCAGGAGACGCAATGCTGGCTGTAGGATTCGAAATCTTGGCCGAGTCTGAAGATATCCCGAATTATCAACTTGGTCGGCTAATTACTTCAATAGGAAAGATGGTCAGAAAGGTTGCAGAAGGGCAACAAGAAGATATTGAGTTTGAGACGCGTGATGAGGTTTCCGAGGAAGACTACATCGCAATGATATCGGGAAAAACTAGTGCGATGTTCGAGACGTGCGCCCGTACCGGGGCAATTCTTGCAGGTGCGGAAAATGATCTAGTCGAAAATATGTCCGAGTGGGGGCTTAATCTGGGAATATGCTTCCAATTGATGGACGATCTGATAGATCTCACTGGAGATACAAAAACCCTCGGAAAACCAGCTGGTTCGGACGTTGTTCAAGGAAAGATGACACTAATTGCTATTCATGCCAAGAGAAGTGAGAGTGATCTTTCGCAATTTGAGAAGGTGTTTGGGTCTGGGGAATGCAGTGATGAAAGACTTGCTATGGCTGTTGCTGAGTTAGAGAATTCCGGGTCGATAGAGTACGCCAGGAAAAGGGCCATGCATCACCATTCACTGGCTCACAAATGTCTAGACTTGTTGGGGGATTCAGAATCCGTAGATATTCTGAGGGAGTTGACGGACTTTCAGCTCATCAGGATTAGCTGATCAGTCGGTGTACTGAGCTTCCCCGGGAATTTCTTCTTTGAGTCCCTTCCTCTGCCTAATTTCGCCGACAATTTTGTGAAATAGTTCTGGGGGCACCTGGTCATAACCGGCATTTTCAGTATTCCATACTGCTCTCCCCTGAGTTGCAGCCCTGATGTCATTAGAGAAGCCGAATGATTCGGCCACTGGCATCTTGCCGATTACACAGGTCACATCGTTTTCTACGGGCATGTCTTCAATTACGCCCCTCCTGGTGATTAGTTGCCTGGTAATTCCTCCAGCCCACTCCGTGGGGGCATCGATTCTAATTTTCTGAATTGGTTCGAATAGTACGGAATTGGCCCTCAGAAGAGCTCCTTTGATAGAATTCCTCACTGCTGGAATTGTCTGGGCAGGGCCCCTGTGAATTGCATCCTCGTGTAGCTTTGCGTCCACTAGTCTGACCATTACTCCGGTTAGTGGCTCATCAGCGATTGGCCCCTTTTTGCAGACATCGTTAAACGCCTCGATAATAAGTTCCCTTGTTTCATGGAGATTCTGAATACCCTTTGTGTCATTTACGAGGACAGTTGTGGCATTAATAGCGTATATCTTGCGCATTAGATCCTTGTCCATCCCGAGCTCGCCGAACTTATTTCCTACCTCTTTTGCGTCCTTGTTCCTGACCGGACCGTCTCCAAGTTCGCCCTCTCTTAAAGCAGTGATGACGTTCTCGGGAAGCTGCTCGACTTCAACGTAGAATCTGTTGTGGCGATTTGGGGACTTGCCTTCGAAGGCCCTGCCCTTGTTGTCGGCGCCGATTGACTCCCTGTAAACCACTATCGGATTACTCTGATTTACCTTGATCCCCTGTTCCTCCTCAAGCCGATAAATGGTAATCTCCAGATGGAGCTCGCCCATTCCAGAGAGTAGTGCCTCGCCCGTCTCATGATTTGTATCGACTGACAGTGAGGCGTCTGCCTTGGCTAAACCTCGCAGTGCACCTATGAATTTAGGCAGGTCCTTCATTGATTTAGGCTCAATCGCTACTGTGACTACGGGTTCTGAGTAGTGCCTGATTGCCTCGAAGGGGGTCTCGTCCTTTTCCCTAGTAATGGTGACTCCGGCAGCAGCGCTTCTGACGCCGGTCAATGCCGCAATGTTTCCTGCCGACACTCCTGGGACCTGAATCCTATCCCCGCCGACCATCATGCTGACCTGCTGGACTCGCTCGGCTTTTCCTGCGCCACTAGCCCAAACGGTCTCTCCCTGCTTGATTGTTCCAGAGTATACCCGTCCGACTGCTACCTCTCCTGCGTGAGGGTCCATCCAAATTTTTGTAATCATCAGAGAAAGTGGCCCATCGTTATCGCAATTGATCATTGACTTGCCGACTTCTGAATCTAGATCGCCCTGCCATATGTTTGGAATTCTGTATTCCTGAGCAATCAATGGCGATGGGAGCTTTTCAACGGCCATGTCGAGTAAAACTTCGTGCACTGGTGCCTTCTTAGCTAGCTCTTTCTGCTCCTCGTTATGGCAGTACTCAAAGATCTGTGTGAAATTAACTCCTGTCTTCTGCATAAATGGCACGGTTATCCCCCAATTGTGGTATGCAGACCCGAAGGCAACGGTTCCCTTGGCTACATCTACTTGCCAATCCGTTTTGTGCTGCTCGGGTGCAAAGGTCCTGATCAAATCATTGACCTTCTTAATTTGCTCCTGGAAACGAGCCATCATATCCTCAGGAGTAACTTGGAGCTCATTTATGAGGCGGTCCACCTTGTTTATGAAAAGAACTGGGCGAACCTTCTCCTTCAGAGCCTGCCTGACTACAGTCTCAGTCTGCGGCATTGCTCCCTCGACAGCACATGTCAGGATTATGCATCCATCGACGGCCCTCATTGCCCTGGTTACGTCGCCTCCGAAGTCAACGTGGCCAGGGGTGTCAATCAGGTTGATGAGGTAGTCTTCGCCATTTACTCCGTGGACCATCGATGCGCTTGCCGCATTGATGGTGATACCCCTTGCACTCTCCTGATCATCAAAATCCAATACTCTAGACTTTCCTGCAAGTTCCTCCGACATCATTCCTGCGCCAGCAATCAAGTTATCGGAAAGCGTGGTTTTTCCGTGATCTATGTGTGCAGCGATAGCTAGATTTCTTATTCGCTCTCGAATATGCATCACTTCTGTAGCGCGCTTAATATTGTCTTCCTTACGACCCATAATCTCATCCAGTAGTTTTTCCGACCTGAAAACGGTTCATAAAGACAATTGAGCAGTTTTCAGGAATAGGATGCTAAGTTGGGTAAAATGTGTTCATCGAGCTGAGGCGGCAATTCTCTCAACCTCGTGCCTCTTACCAACGGCAAAAGAGTTGACATCCCCATCAGAAGCCTTGGAGATCTCGGAGATGATTCCCTCAGTTAGGGACTTCTTTGTCTTCATTGTGGCGGATGCAGCACCGATTGCCAAGTTTCTGAGAGCGACATCGAGCCTTCTGCTAGGGGAGGAGTCGACAGCCTTGGGTTGGCTAACTGCTCCGATTCTGACTCTTGTCGTCTCTTCGCAGGGAGCTGCTTCTGTTATCGCGTCGATGAACTTCTGCAGTGGGTTTTCCCCACTCTTTGCATTGATTCTGTCAAATGCCTCATCCAGTGATTTAGCACAGTATTGCTTCTTTCCACTGTATTTGCCGGATCTCATCAGATTGTTGATGAATCTCTCTGTTACGGAAAGATCCTGCTTCCCGAACCAGGCATTTGCATGCCTCCCTCCAGTGTGAGGGGCGCCAATCATCTTTAGATTGACGTACCTGGAAATTCCTGGATCGCTACAAACTACTTCGCTGGCATCCCATTTTCCGAATACCATGGTTCCGATTCCAGCAATGGGTACCTCTTCCTCGGATTTCTCATCCTTGAGGATTTCTTCTTGGGGAGTGTCATCCGAATCTGTCATTTTAATGCCTCAGCGTATTGGTTTCTCCTTGCGCCCTCGGACCATTTCGTCGAGAGAAACGCCGTTTACCTTGATTACCTTGTACCTAACACCGGGAAGGTCGCCGTAGGAACGTCCCTTGCTCCCGCCTATTCCCTCGACCATGACCTCATCGTGCTCATCGATAAATGAGATTGCACCATCTCCCGGTGCGAATGCGGTAAGTCTGTTTCCAGTTCTAATTAGGCTGATCTTTACGGCCTTTCTAATCGCTGAGTTTGGTTGCTTTGCCTCGAAGCCTACCTTTTCGATGACGATTCCCTTGGCCTGTGGACTTCCACGGAGCGGATCATGCTTTAGAACGCCGCCGTGTTTTCTCTTAGCCTGTCTGTTCCGAAATTTACGCTCCTTCCACCTATATCTCTTACGATCGGACTTCATCTTCGAACCAGAGAATAGACCTCGACCCAAGCATATACCTCAAAATGACGGCTCGGCGACCTGCCGTCCATTTATGATACTGACGGGTAATCAATACTCAAGACTGTAGACAAAGGTTGGAAAAATGAGCCAACATTCAAGCGGCTTAGTTTTCCGGACAGTGGCATGGGATTCAGGGATCTTGTCGATGGAAGTCGTAAAGTTGAGGTCCCGGTTAGCGTAAATTTTGATATGCGTGAGGAGTCTTTCTCCTCCAATAATGAGGCTCTTCTTTTTACTAACATTGTCGAATCTCCGGGTCATTCTGCTGTGATGAACATACTCACTCGCCAGAGACTCTGTGATTCATTTGGTGTAGAACCAGGAGAGCTGATAGATATTCTTTCATGGGCTATGGAGAATCCTTCTGATCCTGTACTTTTAGATGGTGCTGATGCTCCAGTTTTACAGAAAACCATGAGTGAAACGGACCTTTTCAAGCTACCAATACCTTGGCATTATGAGGAAGATGGGGGGAGGTATCAATCGTCGTCAATAATAATCGCTCAATACGACGGCCAGCGTAATACCTCTTTCCACAGACAACTTGTGAAAAGTGAAAATTCGACCTGCGTTAGATTAGTACCCAGGCATCTTAGGACTATGGTCGACAAGGCTCAAGAGCGAGAGGACGAGATTTCGATTGCAGTGGTAAATGGCCCGGATCCAGTAGTTTTACTTGCAGCAGCAATGTCTTTTGACGAGCCTCTTGATGAGTTGAGAGTGGCTTCTGCACTTCACGAGAAGCTGTACGGAAGAAAGCTAGAAGCTGTAGAGCTCGCCAATGGAGTGCTAGTTCCGGCTAATGCAGAATATGCGATGGAAGCAAGAATCACGACTCATACTTCTGAAGAGGGCCCTTATGTCGACATTACGGGTACGGTTGATGATATTAGGCTAGAGCCCGTAATAGAATACGATTCTATCCACCATAGAGAAGATCCAATTTTCCACGCATTGATTCCAGCCGGTATAGAGCACATGACTCTGATGGGGATGCCGAGGGCGCCGACCATCAAAGCGGCAGTCTCTGAAGTGGTTAATTGCACTGACGTATATTTGACTGACGGGGGCAGTGGTTGGTTGTCTTCCGTGGTTCAGATCATCCCAGAGAAAAGGGAAGATGGGATGAAGGCGATTAGGGCGGCATTGGATGGCCACAAATCCATGAAGCAGGTTATCGTAGTTGACGAAGACATTGATGTGGCAAGTTATTCTAGAGTTGAATGGGCCCTAATGACGCGTTGGCAGCCCGATA
>Ga0208408_1000467_pt1 | contig 26856 bp, 26 predicted proteins | sample ETNtaG_4_FD_185776 | JGI IMG/M metagenome (GOLD analysis project Ga0208408, IMG submission 185776) | Marine microbial and viral communities from oxygen minimum zone, Eastern Pacific Ocean - ETNP201406SV67 (SPAdes) (version 2) | ecosystem: Environmental > Aquatic > Marine > Oceanic ... | reverse complement strand
CCACCCAACCTCGTGCTGCGGCCTCCCTGACACCGCGTTTCTCCTCTGGTGATGAACAGGACGCTCGTTGGCCTGAGCTGAAGGCACCCCCGTGGATATGGATGAGTAGTGGTCGGGGACCCTCATCGCCGGTGTCAGGTAAGCAGAGGTTTAGGAGTAGTTCAACCGAGCTGCCATCAGCTAGCGCTCCTGTTCCATAGGTGATCCCATCGGAGACAGTGAAGTCGAAGGTCTCACCAAGAGATGGAGTGAAGGCGGCAAGGCCAAGCGTGTCAAGAGTCTTTGAAGATGGTCCTGTCGGCGCGGAAATTTTCGGTGGTGGATTGACCGGTTCAGCCCCCATTCCTCCGGGGGAGGGAATGGCTCCGCCCTGGCCTGGCTTGGGTAGGTGAAGCATCCAGTCACTGCCAGAGATTCTGGCAGGACCACAGGTCTGGCTACGGATCGGTTCAGAGGGCTCCCAGTTGCGGCCCTCAAATGAGAGGTAGGTCTTCAACATTCCATCACCGCAAACGGTCAAGCGGATAGAACCGTCGGATTCCATAACAAGGTCGGGATCGCCACCTGGCACTGAAGCCATCATTTCGAACCCACCATCTGGGGTTCCGACGAAGAGTTTGATCACCTGTTGGTTGAAGACCTTGGCTGCCAAGACCCATTCGTTGTTGATGACCACCGCCGGATCCTGGACTCCTGACTCGTCTAGCAACACCTGAAGGGTTTCAAAGTCTTGGCCGTTTTCGGAGCGCATGAGGCAGATCGGTCCCGGCTGACGAGGCGTTCCCGTGGTGCGCATTCCGTTTACAGCTGCCAAGCCGATTCCACCATCCGGGAGCCGGAAGACGTCCGGGTCAATGAAGCCTTCAAACACTTCACCGTCAACTGAGATCGGTCCTAGGTCGGTGAACAGGTCATCGGCAAAGGTGGCGTGGTGCGGAACGTTGTCTCGGGCATTCATGGCCCAGATATGGGCGACACCGTCAATCATTAGCCCGTCACCCACTGACCAACCAGTGCCGAGTAGGCGCTGGTTAGCAATCTGGCCATCCACGAGGCGTCCGATCCATAGTTCGTGGTCCGAGATGCCCTCAGCGAAGCCTGGTGTCCGGCGTTTGATGTCCGAACAGCCCGGGACCAACGGATTGCTGGCAACCGCTTCTGTGCTGGTTGTGGTCGGGTTGGTGACCGTGCTGTTCGGTGGTGTCGTCGTGGGGGGAGTAGTGGTGGTTGGAGTTTCGCTACTGGCTGTTGTGGTTGATGTAGTTGGTGTCGTCGTGGGGGGAGTAGTGGTGGTTGGAGTTTCGCTACTGGCTGTTGTGGTTGATGTAGTTGGTGTCGTATCTACTGGTTCCATGGAGATGGCATCTCCTGAACAGCTCGCACTCAACAGCACGGCAAATAGGAAACAACTCTTTTTCATAGGCCATCCTCCCAGTAACGGCCATGTATGGCCGAACCTTGGGCCTAATCTACTTTCGTGGCACCAGCGAGACCGACTGACCTGAGAACATGGCCATAGACAGTATGCAATCCGTCCTTCCACCCGATCCCCCTGATTTTGGGCCCCGTGAGTTTCCAGCGGCCCTAGTGAACGTAACTAATCGGTGCAACCTGGAGTGCACGCACTGCTTCGTCTACCGAGATGCCAACCCCAACGCTTCGATCGACAAGATGGATGACGCCACGATGCTCCATCAACTGGAAGTGCTACGGGACCGACATGGGATAAAGAGCATGCTCTTCATGGGTGGAGAGCCAATGGTGCGCCGCAAACTGGTCTTGGCGGCCATGAGTCTCTTCGAGGACTCCTCCATTGCGACCAACGGAACCTACGGGATCCCGTCCACCCCAGGGCGTCTGGTCAGTGTGTCCCTCGACGGCCCCTCAGAAGAGAATGATGCGATCCGGGGGCAGGGAGTCTTCGAGCGGGTAGAGCAGGCAGTAAGAGGACGTGACCGCGAAGATGGCACCATCGTGATGCTCCAGATGGCCATCACCAAGGAGAACTCACCGAGCATCGAACGGTTCGTCGACGTGGTGGCCGATTGGCCCGTGGACGGCGTCGCCTTCACCTTCTACGTTCCGCAAAAAGGGGAATGCAGCGTCCAGGCATGGGAAACCAATCATGAACGAGATGAAGTTGTTGAGCGCGTCATAGCCCTCAAGGAGGCCTACCCCGACCTCGTTAGAGCGAACGTCGCCACCCTCAGGTTGATGAAGTCTGACCAGTGTGGTGCCTACGTCGGTGATCACTGCGCCTTGAAGGCGATGCTGCCGCTCTACGTCGGCGACGGTGGAGTGTTCGAGAGGACCTATTGCTGTTACGGCAACGACGTTGACTGCACCCGGTGTGGTGCCTACGCGGTATTCAACACTGTGCGTCACCGTGAGCGGGGCTCCACACCAGGTCCAACCACACCCGTGAGCGACTGATCGAATCAATGCGGCCACCGCGTAACTAGGCTCACCTTCATGACAAACATAAAGGTAGGTGCGGTGATACGGCCCCAGGCCACAAGCGTCGAGGCCATGCGGAGCGCATGGACAGAGGCCGACGCCATGGGCGCCGACTCGATATGGACGTGGGACCACTTCTTTCCCTTGTTCGGTGACATGGATGCCGAGCACTTCGAGGGATGGACCCTGTTGTCGACGATGGCGGCCGACACGGACAACGCCATGGTCGGAATGATGGTCACCTGCAACGGCTACCGGAACCCGGAACTGCTGGCTGACATGGCCCGCACACTTGACCACGTCAGCGGCGGGCGCATGTACCTCGGAATCGGGTCCGGCTGGTTTGAGCGTGACTACAACGAGTACGGCTACGAGTTCGACACGGCTATCGGCCGGCTGCGCAAGCTCGAAGCCGACCTGCCCCGCATGAAGTCACGCCTCTCCAAGGTGAACCCGCCACCCATGGGGCGCCTGCCCATCCTGATTGGCGGCAAGGGTGAGAAGGTAACCCTTCGACTTGTTGCCGAACACGCCGATTCATGGAACACGTTCGGGCCACCTGAGAACTACGAACGCCTCTCAGGTGTGCTCGACGAGTGGTGTGCAAGGGTTGGCCGCGACCCCGGCGAGATTGAGAGGACCGTGTCGGTCGAGGCCGACGACGTCCACGACATCGGTCGCTACGTGGCAGCCGGGGCAGACCACGTGATCGTCACCCTGAACGCTCCGTTCGACCTGGCCCCGCTGGCGTCCCTCATCGAACAGCGCGACGCTCTGGCCTGATCCCTGCCCGGCTAAGGAATAAGTCTCCAGGCGGCTTCGACGACCTTGGCGCCGTTGGGGTCGTGGGCTCTGACCTCATCCCGGTTGAACGGGAAGTAGTCGTTCGTGTCGAACCAGGCCTCTGACAGTTCGGCGAAGTACTCGGCGTCATCGGTGGCTGCGTAGGCCCTCTCGTTCCCACCGTAGAGGTAGGGGACCGAGTCGTAGAGATCGTCGGACATGGCTGCTGCGTACGCCGACATGATCCTCGTCCCCGACCAGCACGGGTCGTAGGCCATGCAGTGCCATGCGTGTGCCAACTCGTGGATGGCGAAGCCCTCGGATTCCTCGTATGCGAGCTCTTCCTTGATGGCCTCGGCGCTGACCCTGATTCCGTTTACGTAGGGGAGGTCGACCGACCCGGGATCCTGGACGTCCTCCATGTAGATGGCCATGTTCTCAGGGTCGTTGAACGAGACGTCGATCCAGACAGGTGTGTGGCGCAGCGTGCCGATCGACGTGCTGGGAAGACGGTCAGCAGCGGTGGCCATCTGGTCACGGGTGTAGCCGATGAGTGACTCGGCCAGGCCTGGGGTGTCGTAGACGAGGCACTCCACGTAGACGGTCCACCAACTCATCTGATGGCGCTCATGTACCAGCGGGCGTCGTGTGCCGGCGTCGTCACAGTTGGGCACCACCTCCAGGCCCCGGTCGTGGCGACGGACGATGATGACGTCGCCGGAGTAGGCGGTCAGTTGGGTGGAGTTGCGGGAAAAGGACTGGAGGTGGTGCTCGGTGCCTTCGTCGTCCAACCAGTAGACGCCAAACGGTCCACCGTCCCAGGGGTTGGGCGCAGACACCCGGACCTCTACCTCATCGCCCAGGAACTCGGAGGCCAGTCCGTCGACTGTCTCACACGACTCCGGAGCAGCGGTCATGCCTCTGCCTGGTTCCAACGGCTCCAGCACGTAGTCGAACAGCGTGGTCGGGTCCGATCCATCGTTCCACGGAGACACCACGACCACCTCGATGCATGCGCCCGGTTCCATCGGAAGGCTCGGCTCCGGAAGGGTCGTGGTCGTAGTCGGGGGAGCTTGGGTAGTCGTGGTGGTAGTCGTTGTCGTGGAGGATGAAGTGGAGGTAGAGGTGGTGGTTGGTGCCCGAGTTGTCGTGGCTGGAACAGCGGTCGTCGTGACCGGAGGTGAGGTCGTGGTCGTCGTAGTAGCAACTACAGGTAGGCCCGACAAGGCAATACTTGACAGATCTGGAGGGGAGCAGGCAGAAGCCACCAGTAGCAGGGCAACACCCGCTGAGGGGAGTCTCACAAGACAAGTGTGGCATGGCACCAAGCAGTCCCGACGGGTACGCCCCCACAAGTGTCCCTATTGGCACAAGATGACACCTAGTGGTTTGCCCTCCACTCTTCAGGCCAGACCTCGGAACCAAAGTGCCACTCATCGGTTCGGTATGTGATTCCCGTTGCAGAGCCAACTAGTTCCCCGCCAACATGGAGTTCCAGGTGGTGGTTGGCAATGCGACGTGTCCGACTTGTCTCACTTGCGGTTGCGATGACCTCGTCACCGGGAGTGACACCGCGGTGGTATGCGATGTCCACCTGGATGGCAAGGGCAATCCGACCGTGGCCGTTGGATGCGAACGACAGGGCAATGTCGGCCAGCGTGAAAAGGGTTCCTCCGTGGACGACCCCCATGAAGTTGGCATCTGGGTTGTCCACAACCGCGCTGACAGTGGCGTGGCCTGGGTGCCAACGAATTAGTTCTGCTCCGAGGCGCGTAGCGACGTTGTCGGAGCGAAAGAGGTCATCAAGGCGCCTGCGGAGGTCATCAGGAAGATCAGCCACGCCGGGACAGTAGCGTTCGCCTCGGCGATTAATGCAACGCGGTAGCGAAGCCCCCGACTGTAGTTATGAGGATCCCAGGGGGGTTGGTCGTCTCTAGAGGGAAAGCCTGTTTAGTCCTGAAGGGCGTCGTAGAAGACCGTCGTTCCCTTCATCTGCAGGTCTGGGTATGCCTCGGCGACAGCTTCCATGGTCTGGGACCACCACTCATGGGCCTGCATGGCATCCATGAACTTCCCGTAGGCCTCGTGCGAGTCAAAGTCGATCGCGTAGTGGGCCACCCCTAGTTCACCGTTCGAATCCCGCATAAGTCTGGGGTTCCTTGCCCCCAGGGATTCGTGTATCTCAATTGCCGCCTTGGAACCTGCCACCACCAGCGTTATTGCAGTTGGAGTTCCCTCCCATGTTGTTACCGCCGTTACCGTCATTTCAGTCTCCCCAAGTTGTTTTGACCCCGGCGACGGTAGTCAGTAGAGCAATGTCCTACAAGCAGCAACCATCTATCTGTCGAGGAACGTGTTGCTTGCTGGAACACCGTGCATACTTTTGACCCATGTCTGTGGTCTACGCGGTGCTCGCGACCTTCGCAATTGGGTTGAGCGACTTCTTGGCTTCCGACGTGACGAAGCGCACTCGCTCTAGTGAAGCCACTTCCACGATGTTGTTCTCAGGCGTCGTGTTAATGGTGGTCACCACCTTGTTCTGGCCCGGCGAGCCCACAGCAACAGACTTGGTTTACGGAGCCTTAGCCGGTGTCGCCAACGGTGTTGCCATATTGCTTTTGTTTGTCGCCTACTCGCGAGCGTCTTTGCACTCCACGGCGCCGGTAGCGGCGGTGGTGATGTCGTGTGGCCCGGTGCTGTGGGATGTTCTCGTCTTGGGCAACATGCCGTCGACGGTTGCATCGGTCGGGCTCTCGTTGGGCGTCGTTGCTATTGCGCTGTCGTCATATGAGCGAGGCCAATCTGATAGCGGGTTCTCAGGGGTCTTCGTGGCGGCCTTGGCCGGGATTGCCTTCAGCGTCCTGTTGATCCTGCTCAACTACATCGGAGATGCTGCCGGGGGGTCACCCCTGTTGGTTCAACGTTTCGTGGCCTTCCTCGTAGCGATGTCAGTTTCTCGATCTACTGGGCCCCGTATCTTTCCCAAGGCGCGAGCCGATTTCATCACGTCCCTATGGGTCGGCGCATTTGCGGCTGGTGCGGTGATCCTGTTCATCATGGCAATAAGGGAAGGCAGTCTGGCTGTGGCTAGCGTCGTGGGCTCGCAGTACGCCGCGGTGGCAGTGCTCCTTGGTGTCTTAGTGCGTGGCCAGAGGATGTGGTGGTGGCAGGGATTGGGACTCGGTGGTTCAAGCATCGCAGTAGCCCTGATCGCGATTGGATGAGAGTCGACTCCAAAGAGTGGACCACCACTTCACATTGCCTTGTCTGACCTGGCTGACTAGCCCGTGGGAACCAACTAGGCCAGTGAGAGTTCGAGTTGTCGCTGGGTGACTGCACCGATGTGTGGGCACCAGGGCAATCCGTGATGGCCTTCCTTGACGATTATCAACTCGGCACCAGGGATCTTGTCGGCCGCGTTGGTTGCGTGATCGATCAGGGGAAAGACGTCGTTGGCGCCTTGGGCGATAAGTGTTGGTGCTGTTATCTCGGCGAAGGGGAGTGGAGCGAGTTCGATTTCGTTTGACTCATCGTTTCTCTGACCATGCTCTCTAGCTGTCCTTGGTGCGAGGGAGGTGGATAGAGCAACAATGTCGTGAAGTCGGATCGGATTAGATGTGATCCAGTCCACTGCCTCTCGTTTCTGGCCCTTGTCCAGACCGGTTGAGAGGTTGTCAACAACTAGTGATGCCGTCGACTTCGGCCATCTCTTCGACATCTGATACCAGAGCCAGATACCCGTGTTGGACTCAAAGAGTGCTCGCTCGATCATGTTGGTTGCCGGGGCAATGGGTAAGAGCACGGCTGCATCGAGCAGCAAAGCGTTGGTTCTGTTGGGATGCCTTGCGGCGAAGTGGACTGCCGACGGGCCACCTGAGGAGATCCCAAGGACTGTCACCTTGTCGATACAGAGCGCATCGAGCATCGCAGCGAACAAGTCGGCTTGTAATGCCGGGCTCCGACCCGAGTCAAGAGGTGTTCGTAGATGGCCAGGTCGTGAGGGGGCGATCAATTCGCAGCCACCGTCCTTTAGGTGTTTTGCCCACACCAGTCCTTGGTCAAACCCACCTGGCGATCCGTGAATAGGCATCACCTTGGGTCCATCACCTTCTCGTCCGAGTTGAATGGGCCCGCGTTCAGTTTCAAGCATCGTGGCCCGTTCATCGAGCAGGGTGAGCAGATGCTCAGACCAGCGTGACATCACAGCTCCATTTCATTTGATAAAGCGGAACAAGCACTGGTCGTCAGCGGTGCTGTTTCGCACAGTCAAACTTGTCGCGTAGAGATACGGGTACGACGTTAGGTGCCCAGCGACTCTGTGGTCGAGAGGTGCCGTCCGTCGACACTGGCAACTAGAACTGTGACTCCAGGCCTTACATTCCGTGCATGCGAAGGGCCCGCCCTAAAGGGCGGGCCCAAGCAAGGAGTATCTAGTGGTCAGCCGGCGAGTTTGGCGCTGACAACGGCCCGTACCTCAGTGTCGTCAAGTACCGGGACGACTTTGGCGTTGAGTGCAGCCCCCCAGTTGTAAGCCCAACCTGCAACTGCTTCAGCACTGTCTGACTCGAGAATGCAGATCCCAGAGCCGCTTGGAATGTCATGCCAGCGTCCGATCATCGTGATTTCAGGTCCGTGGTCACCAGCGTCATCTTCTGGAGTCATCTGGCTGAACGCGGCCAAGGCATCCATCTTTGCTTCGGCATGCAACTGCCAAGTAAGCATGAATTTCATTTAGGTCCCCTTTTGTAGATGTTGACTCCCAATACTCGCGTACCGGTTGTCACGGTTAGCAATCGGGGATTACCACACTCTTGGCTCTGAGGGGTAGGGATTTGAGATATGAATCTTGGACCTGGGGGAGTGTGGTGCACCTTCAGGGCCTGTTCGTTCCATGTTGTAGGAACCTTGGGGCGTTACACCTTGCTGCGGCCCATGACCGGTTCAGTGTCAGGCATCACCTTATTTAGCACGAAGTAGACGGGGCAGAATCGAGTCACAGGGCTAAGGATCTGCAGTGCTGCTACGACGCCGGCAATCCACAACCACTGTGTTGAGACTGTTACTCCCAATATGACACTGAGCATGTTGGTCGCTCCGACAAGTCCATCATGTACTCGAATCTTGTTTTCCACTTTGAATCCGTTTTCTTTGTTGGTTAGAACTAATGAGTGGTCGGGATGGGGAGATTTGAACTCCCGACCCCCTGCTCCCAAAGCAGGTGCGCTGCCAGGCTGCGCCACATCCCGGGTCGCCGTAAGTGTAGGGGGGAGCGTCGTGCGGACAGCCCCCCGATTACCCGGGAATACCGGGTTCAGTGACCCGTAAAGTTGCCCTTCCGGCGCTCTACGAACGACGCCACACCCTCAGCGGCATCCTCCGTTGCGGCCAGTTCCGCCTGCGTGGGACCGAGGGCGGCGATGGCTGCTGCCTCGCCCTCTTCCAGATACCGCAGGGACGATGCCTTTGTGGCCTGTACAGCCAATGGGGCTCCCTCGCAAATGAGTCCAGCCAGTTCAACGGCCCTCTCCAACTGTGTGCCTGATGGCACCACTTCTTGAACCAGCCCGATCCGCATTGCCTCAGCGGAATCGAATACGTCTGAGGTGAGCAGGTGGTACATGGCGTTCCCCCATCCGCCACGCTGCACGAAACGGATGGTGGCACCGCCGGCGGCGTGGATTCCACGGTGTGGTTCGAGTTGTGAGAAGCGGCAGTCGTCTGCAGCCACCACGATGTCGCCGGCAAGCATCAACTCGATACCGAGCGTGTACGTGACACCCTGGACGGCGGTCACGACAGGTTTGCGGCACTTGCGACCAAGTGCTGTGGGATCCACTGCACCGGTTCCCCTCCGCCTGTCGCCCGACTGCATGCGCTCGCGCCATCTGGGTAGGTCCAGGCCCGCAGTGAAGTGTGCGCCATGCCCGAACAGCACCCCGCACCAGATGTCGTCGTCCTCGTCAAGCCGTGTATAGGCCGCGACCAGTTCGTCCATCATCTCGGGGGTGAAGCCGTTCATCTTTGCCGGTCGGTCAATCCCGATCAGCAGAATCCGGTCACGAACCTCGGTCGTTATGCGGCCCTCTGCGGAGGCGTTCACCATGTATGCCGTGGAGGAGGGGTCAGGCGACAGCCCGGACCTCTTCGCGTTCCAGTAGGCGCTCCTTGATCGGCAGGCCGAATGCGTAGCCACCGAAGTCGCCATCGGAGCGCTTTACCCGATGGCACGGGATCAGGACGGGGATCGGATTTGCCCCCAGAGCGGTACCGACCGCACGCACGGCGTTGGGGCGGTGAATCGCCTTTGCCAACATGCCATAGGTCGTTGTCTCTCCAGGTGGAATCAGCAGACTGGCTTCCCAGACCGCCTGCTGGAATGGCGTTGCGCCACGAAGGTCAAAGGTCAGTTCGTCGCGTCGGCCGGTGTTGAAGGACCGTTCGATGCGGTCGTAGAGGTCGCCGGGAAGTTCGTCGGCCAGCGCTGCGGGTCTGCCCGTTCGATCGTGGAGTTCCTCGCGGAAGCGGGCGAAGGTGACGAGGTTGGCAAATCCGCTTCCGCAGATGCCGTACGAGTTGTGGGCAACCCACATCCCGCCAATCGGACCAGCCAACTTGACTATCTCGTCGGCCGCCTCGCCTTCGGACTCTGGTATCCCGGCGTCGTTCATGCAACCCCCTGGTGCCGTTGTCGTGACCCTTCTACTCTCGCGCAGAAATTGGGGCCGTGCACCAATTTGCCAGAGGAAATTATTTGGAGAAGTCGCGGTGACCCGACAATGCCGTGGCCCGGCGCTCGTTTCAGTCGTCTTCAGCGAGCCCTGTTCGCACGATTACGAGTGGGCAGGGGCTGTGGTGGGCAATGGACTGGCTGACCGAACCGAGACGGAGGCCGGCGAAGCCTCCGTGACCCCTGTTGCCGACTACGAGCATGTCGGCGCCCTCGGCGGCAGCCATGAGGGTGTCGGCGGCCCGACCCTTCTTGACTACCTTTCTGATCTCCACATCGGGGTGGTCGGCGCACTCGGCAGCCGATTCGATGACCTCGGTCTGCATTTTCTCGACCTCGGACAGCAGGTCGAACGAATCGAGTGGCACGTAGCCCAGGTCGGGGGCAGCGGGGACATAGGTCGGGGAGTAGCAGGTGACGACCTCGATAACAGCGTCACGGTGATGTGCCTCTTCGATCGCCCAGATGAGGGCCGCACGGGCGTAACCGGAACCCTCGACTCCTACGACGATGCGTCGCTGCGTCATTGTCGGCTCACCTCCACTCAGGTGGGAAACCCGAGGGAACATCCCTCAAGGTGATTGTAAGCCACGACCGGGGCGGTCTTCACGCCTCGGTCTGAGATTAGGTCAGGGCGTCCTGGACCTTGGCCTCGGCCTTTTCCTCGGGTGTGTTGAGGGCGAAAGCCAACTCGGACACGAGCACCTTGAGGGCCTTCGTGTAGAGCGACTTCTCGCCGGCCGAGAGGCCCTTGGCGGCGTCACGCAGCGCCAGGTTCCGGACGACCTCGGCCACCTGGTACACATCGCCGCTCTTCAGCTTCTCCTGATGGTTCTTGAAGCGGCGCGACCAGTTGGCTGGCTCGCGGATGTCGCGCTTCTGGAGAACCTCGAAGAGATCCTCAACGTCTTCCTTGCTGATCGGCCAGCGCATACCGACCTCTTCGACCTTGTCGACCGGCACGGAGAGTGTCATGTCTCCATCGGTCATCCGGAGAACGAGGTATTCGGTGTTCTCACCGAACGCCTTGCGCTTCTCCTTCTTTTCGACAATTGCTGCACCATGGTGCGGGTAGACGACCTTGTCGCCGGGCTTGAACGTCAACGGAGCCTCCGAGGGCCGTAAGGGAACGGTTGAGGATACCGCGGTGGGAAGCAGGCCTGAGCGTGAAACCGAAACGCGGGTGTCAGGCGCCCAGCCGCTCACGTGCGGTCCGGCTCCGCTCAAGCAGGTGCTCGGGGATTCCATGCGAGTTGCCTCCTGCAGCTGCGGCCTCTGCGCCAGCGTCGGTGGTTTCGCTGTCTGACACCTCGGGTGCCTCGGCCGCCAGACGCTCAGCCTCGACACGGTCAACCTGGTAGCGCTTCCAGTCGCCGGCATGTACGAGGTTGTCGTGGCTCACCTGACCGAGGTCGATGCCGTTGTCGAAACTCACCCAGTAGCGGTACCAGGAGAATCCGTTGGCAACCTTCACCTTTCCTCTGGTGCCCTCGGGAACCCCGGGAAGGTCGACAGTTGCGACAACCGACTTGTGGCGCTTGATTGGAAGGCTGCGATCAATCGTCCTGGTCATGGTTTCCGCTCTTGGCTGTTGTGGACCGGTGGTGAACGCTACAGGCTCAGAGGCGGGCGGAGCGACCCTCGGCAACCAGTTCGACGACCCGTGAGGCCAGGTCGTCGATGGGCAGGTCCTCCTGCTCGCCTGTGGCCCTGACGGTCAGCTCCAACATCCCGTTGTCGATGCCCCTGGGGCCGATGGTGACCCTCAGCGGAATGCCGATCAGCTCTGAATCGGCAAACTTGACGCCGGGCCTGCCGTCACGGTCGTCGAGCAAGACGTCGATACCGGCAGCCTGCAACTCCTCGTGGGCGGCCTCTGCGACCGCCATGGAGCCCTCGTGGTCAACCTTCACCACGGTCAGGACAACTTCGAATGGGGCAACGCACATCGGCCAGATCATGCCGGCGTCGTCATGGTGGGTTTCGACAATGGCGGCCATTGCCCGGCCTACGCCGATGCCGTAAGAGCCCATGGTCGGGACCCTGTTCTCACCTTCGGCGTCCAGTACGGAGACCCCCATGGCCTCGCTGTACTTGCGGCCCAGCTTGAAGATGTGTCCGGCCTCGATGCAGCGGGTGATCGTGAGCGTCCCGCCACAGGCTGCACAGGACTCGCCGGCCTCGATGCCCCTCATGTCGAGCCAGCGGTCAACTGCGATGTCGCGTGCGATGTCCACGCCGGTCAGGTGCACATCGTCTTCGTTTGCGCCGGTGGTCATGCCGCTTCGCCCCTCGAGGGCAGGGTCGGCATAGATGGTCAGGTCGGTCACGCCAACAGCACCGAGGCTGCCCGGTGAGGCGCCCAGTGCCGCTCTGATCTCGTCGGGCTCGGCGGGGACAAGGTCGATTGCTCCCGTGGCGTCAACAAACTTCTGCTCGAGAAAGGTGTGGTCGCCGCGCAGAAGGATGAGCGCCAGCGAACCGTCGATGCGGTAGACGAGGGTCTTGATCTGATGCTCGGGCGAGTGGCCGGCATCGGAAAGGGCTTTGATGGTGCGGATGCCCGGGGTCGGTATTGACTCGGGGGCGTCAGAGCCGACGCGGTTCTCAACGGTCTCAAGTGCTGCTGTTGCACGCTCGACGTTGGCCGCGTAGTCGCAGCCTCCGCACTGCACGACGTCGTCCTCACCGGCCGGGGAGGCCACCATGAACTCAACCGAGGCGCTGCCACCCATCGCCCCGGACGAGGCTTGGACCGGGACGGCATCCAGGTCGAGGCGGGAGAAGATCGCCTGGTAGGCCCCATGGTGCAGGTCGAACGAGGAGTCGAGGCCCTCATCGTCGATGTCAAATGAATATGAATCCTTCATGGCGAACTCGCGCACCCTCAACAGACCGGCCTTGGGCCTCGGCTCGTCTCTGAACTTCCACTGGATCTGGTACCAGATCTGGGGAAGGTCGCGGTACGAAGCGAGTTCCAGCGACAAGGTGGCAAAGACCTCCTCGTGGGTCATGCCGAGTGCGAGGTCGGCACCCTTGCGGTCGGTGAGGCGGAACATCTCGTCGCCCATCGATTCCCAGCGACCGGACTTCTGCCAGAGCGAGGCCTGGTGCATGGCCGGCAGCAGGAACTCCTGTCCGCCTATGGCGTCCATCTCCTGGCGGATCACCTCGCCGACCTTCTGGTGAACACGCCAGCCCAGGGGCAGCATCGAGTAGTGGCCGGACTGCAGTTGGCGGATGAAGCCACCGCGCATGAGAAGCCGGTGGTTCACGGCGTCAGCCTCTGCAGGGGCTTCGCGGAGTGTCGGTATGAACAGGTTCGACCAGCGCACCGGTCGGTCCTCCTCGGTGGCGGTCGGGGCGCCGACACCCTAGCGAGACACGCCCGCCAAGTGCAGCAAGGGCCCCTGGGGGAGGATTCTCGCCCGGCGTGTCGCCGCATCCCCACTCGTGGAAGAATCAGACATATGAGCACAACAACCGTTGAAGCACCGACCGTCGAGGCCGTCGAAGCTGAACTGGCCACATGGCTTGCAGAGAACTGGGACCCCGACATGACCCTCGCCGAGTGGTGGGCGCGTCTGGCCGCCGACCGCTGGGCACACCCGGCAATGCCCGAGGAGGCCGGTGGCAGGGGCTACGGAAGGTCGCTGTGTGCAGCCGTCTCGGCTGGCCTGGCCGATGCCGGCGTGGTCGGCCCACCTATCGGCCTTGGCCCGATGCTGGCGGCACCAACCATTGCCGCCCACGGAACCCCCGAGCAGATCCAACAGTTCGTACCTGAGATCCTTGATGGCTCAACCGCATGGTGCCAGCTGTTCTCCGAACCAAACGCCGGCTCCGACCTGGCAGGTATTCAGACCAAGGCTGTCCGCGACGGCGACGAGTGGACCATCACCGGCCAGAAGGTCTGGACCTCGGGTGGGCACCTCGCCAAATGGGGAATGCTGATCGCAAGGACAGACATGGACGCCCCCAAGCATCAGGGCATCACCTACTTCGCCTTCGACATGGACCAGGACGGTGTCGAGGTCAGGCCGCTACGCGAGATGACAGGCGACGCCCTGTTCAACGAGGTCTTCATCGACGAGGCAAAGGTGCTTGACGCCAACGTCATCGGTGGGCTCGGCAACGGATGGAGGGTCGCCAACACCACCCTCATGATCGAGAGGGCCAGCCTGGGGGGCGGTGGCAGGCAGCCCGTTTCCCTGTCGGGAGGTCCACGAACCGGTCGTCTCGGCGACACGGTCGGAAAGTTGGCCAGGCGCACCGTTGGTGGCCCAGACGGTGAGGCCGGACGGGGTATGAGCATCAGCCGGCTGATCGAACTTGCCGGCGATGCAGGCAGGTCCGCTGACCCGGTGGTCAGACAGGAAATCGTGAAGTTGCACATCCTGAGTGAGGTAAACCGCTGGAACCTCCTGAGGGCCAAGGCCGGTGGCAGCCGTACCGGGGCCGAGGGGAACCTGGCCAAGTTGGCCATGAGCGAACTGGTCCGACGGAGCCGCGATGTGGGAAACCTGGTCATCGGTGCAGACGGCATGTTGGCCGGTTCATCCAGTGGCACAGGCGGAGGCGTCCAGGAGGTCACCCTGTTCAGCCCGGCTCCCGCCATCTACGGCGGAACCGACCAGGTGCAACGCAACATCGTCGGCGAAAGGGTGCTCGGCCTCTCCAAGGAGCCGGGTCCGGCCAAGGAGACACCGTTCAAGGACCTGCCGCAGAACTGAACTGGTCGCCCCGGGGGGTCAGCTGCCTAGGAGCGGCATGCTCTCCCCAGGTGCTCGATGATTGCCTGTCGAACCGCACCGGGTTCTTCCTGCATCATCATGTGACCGGTGTCCGGCAGGTCGACCACGTCGACTCCGCCCGAGAATGCCTCGACAAGTGGATCAGCCGCCTTCCGCGGTGTCATCTTGTCGCCGCTGCCGAGCACCAGCGTGACCGGACACGAGACAAGGGCCGCCGCTTCGACACCGCTTCCGTAGGCCGCGCAGGCAGACAGGTCGGCACCGAGTACGCCGGGTGCGCAACGCTCCAGCAGAGCCTGGGTTCCGCCCAGCATCCAGAGCCCCGGGGTCGGGTTCTCGCCAACGTGTTGACGGCTTCCGTGTGCCCATGAGGTGATCAGGCGGGCTGCCAGGACGTCGTCGGCGTCGGCTGCAGCCTGGAGGTCGGGGTGGACAGGCATGGTTTCAGCAACGCCGAGAAGCACGATGGAGGCCACCGACGCCGACTGGTGTGCCGCGGCCTCAAGGGCCATGAGGGACCCCATCGAATGGCCGACCAGATGGAGTGGGCCGTCCAACTCGGCGGCCAGTTTCGAGACCCATGTGGCCAGATCTGTAATCGACCCGAGCGCAGGGCCCTCGGACTCTCCGTGGCCGGGCAGGTCGACTGCGAGAGCCCGGTAGCCATGGTGGGCCAGGAACCTGGTCTGCTGTGACCAGACGGACCTGTCCATTCCGGCCCCATGGAGAAGCACCACCAGCGGATCTGAGGAGTCAGGCTGAACTGGAACGGCGCCGGTGGCGGCGTTGACACTTCTGCCGTCGACTACGAGGTGCACCCGTCCACCTCAGCGCTGTGAGGCCCGCAGGGCCTGTGACAGGTCGGCACAGATGTCGTCGGCATCCTCGAGGCCGACAGACAACCTGATGAGGTTTTCGGAGATTCCAGCCGCCTCAAGATCCTCGGCGCTCATCTGCTGGTGGGTTGTCGAACCGGGGTGGATCACGAGCGTCTTCGCGTCGCCCACGTTTGCGAGGTGCGATGCAAGTCGAACCGCCTCGATGAACCTGCGGCCGGCATCGCGGCCCCCGCGGACACCGAAGCTCAACATGGCCCCGGCGCCCTTGGGGTAGAGGCGTGCCGCCAGTTCGTGGTCGGGGTGGCTCGGGTGTTCAGGGTGCCTGATCCACTCGACAGCCTCGTTCGAGTCGAGCATGTCGATCACCTTGCGGGCGTTTTCCACGTGGCGCGCCATCCGTAGGGGCAGGGTCTCGACGCCCTGGAGCAGGTAGAAGGCGTTCGCCGGGCTCATGCATGCACCGAAGTCACGAAGGCCCTCGGCACGCGCACGCATGGACATGGCCTGGGGGCCGAACTCCTCGGTGAAGGTGATGCCGTGGTAGCCGGCATAGGGCTCCGAAAGTGTTGGGAACAGGCCAGATGCCGCCCAGTCGAAGCGACCCCCGTCTACCACGACGCCACCGATTGCGATGCCGTGTCCGCCGAGGAACTTGGTGGCCGAATGGATCACGATGTCGGCACCGTGCTCGATGGGTCGCATGAGGTACGGGGTGGCGAACGTTGAGTCGACAGCCAGAGGAAGGCCGTGTTCGTGGGCCACTGCTGCCACGGCGGCGACGTCGAGTACCTCGATTCCCGGGTTGCCCAGCGTCTCGGCGAACAGCAGTCGTGTCTCGGGCCGGATCGCATCGGCGAAGGCCTGCGGGTCTCGGGGGTCGACGAAGGTGGCGGTCACACCGAACCGGGGCATGGTCAGGTTCAACATGTTGTGGCTGCCGCCGTAGATGTTGCGGCTGGCGACAACGTGGTGACCGGACTCGAGAATCGTCGCCAGAGCCAGATGAAGGGCCGCCTGGCCGCTTGCCGTACAGACCGCTCCGACGCCTTCCTCAAGGGCAGCTATGCGTTCCTCAAGGACGGCAACGGTCGGGTTGGAGATACGTGAGTAGATGTGGCCGCTGACCTCCAGGTTGAAGAGGCCGGCTGCGTGGTCGACGGAGTCGAACACATACGAGGTGGTCTGGTGTATCGGCACGGCACGGGACCCTGTGGTGGGGTCGGGCTGCTGGCCGGCGTGCAGGGCCCGTGTGTCGAAACGGGTGAAGTCTGGCTCAACCATGGTGTAAGGCTACGGGATCTCCGAGGTGTCAGTCCCGGTCAGCAGCCAACCAGCTTGGCTAGCCGGTCAAGGCTGTCGTCTGATCCGATGGCGACGATCACATCCCCGACGGCAAACGGGCGCTTGGCTAGGTCGTCGGTGTGGAACCGGTCCAGTTCGTCGCGGACGGTCAGAACCACGGCCCCGGTCTTGCTGCGTATGGAGAGGTCGTCAATGGTCTTTCCTTCAAAGTCGCATTCGGTCGGAATCTTGAACTCTCTCAACGTCGCCTCAAAGGTGCCATCGTGGACAACCACGTCAACGAAGTCGGCGACGTTCGGCTGTGTTGCGAGGCTGGCCATGCGGTAGCCACCTATCTCGTACGGGTTGACAACCCTGTCAGCCCCCACCTGGTGCAACTTGGTGATGCTCTCGGCCTCATCTGCACGCGACACGATGAACAACTCGGGGTTCATCTCTCGGGCGCTTAGCGTCACGTACAGATTGTCTACGCTCGAGCCGAGAGCCGTAACCAGGGTCCCTGCCCGCTCGACACCGGCCTGGCGAAGGACGTCGTCGCTAGTTGCATCGCCGAGTACGTACATGCCGCCGTTGGCGACGAGGCGCAACTCCTCGGTATCGACCGTCACCACTGTTTGTCCCACCGACTGCACAAACGCGGTGATTGAGCGTCCGACCCGCCCCATTCCACAAACGATCAGGTGCCCGTTCAGGTCATCGATCTGGCGTTGCATGCGGAACCTCCGGTACTGGCCGCTTATCCGACCCTCGACGATGCTCTCAATGACGACGCTCGCTCCGTAGAGCATTGAGCCCGTGCCCACCAAGATGAGCGCTGATGTGAATGCCTTCCATGCGGTGCTTGGAACGCCGTTGGTGATCTCCCTGAAGCCAACTGTGCTGATGGTGATGATTGTCTGGTAGACGGCGTCTACTGGCCTCAGCCCCAAGATGATGTATCCCGCAGATCCAGCACCGATGACCGCCAGCAGTAGGCCTGCTGCATTTGCCAAGCGGCTGCGTGCCGGGCGCTCGGGCCTGCGGAACATGGTCGAAGGGTAGCCACTCGGCACCCGGGCACCGCTGGCGGAGTACTAGCGTCGATGGTTGCTGTCATGTCTTCGGACCGCATAGAGGGGGCAACCATGCTGATCGGATTCATCGGCCTCGGGAACGTAGGGGCCAAGTTGGCAGGCAGCCTGCTCAGAAACGGTTTCGACCTAGTGGTACACGATCTCGACAAGGGGGTTGCACAGCCGCTTCTGGAGGGTGGGGCGACCTGGGCCAACTCGGCTAGGGAGATGGCGATGTCCTGCGAGGTGGTGGTCACATGCCTTCCCTCACCGACGGCGTGTTCACAAGTTCTTGAAGCCGATGACGGCCTGATAGCCGGCTTTGCCTCAGGGGGTGGGGAGGGGAAGGTTTGGCTTGAGATGAGCACCACTGATGAGGCCGAAGTGCGTCGTATGGCGTCGCTGGTCCAAGTCACGGGCGCCATGTCGGTGGATTGCCCAGTCTCGGGGGGCTGTCATCGTGCTGCTACTGGCAACATAGCCATCTTCGCTGGCGGAGAACGTGTGGCATTCGAAACAGTCCTGCCGGTGCTCAGTGCCATGGGTAGCCAGATCCTTCACACCGGCCCCTTGGGTTCGGCATCGATCCTGAAGGTAGTTACCAACTACCTAGCCACGGCCAACTTGGTTTCGCTCTGTGAGGCGCTGACCACGGCCTCGATGGCGGGCATGGATCTCTCCACCACCTATGAGGCCATCCGGATCTCGTCAGGTAATTCGTTCGTACATGAGACAGAGAGTCAGGTGATCTTGAACGGGAGTCGCGACATAAGTTTCACTATGGACCTTGTCGTCAAAGACGTAGGCCTATTCGATGACCTGGCCCAGCGTTCGGAGGTGCCGCTCGAACTGTCGCCACTACTTCTCAAGATCTTCAAGGACGGCCAGGAGCGTTACGGACCCAGGGAGTGGTCACCCAACATCATTCGGCGTCTGGAGGACGCCACAGGTGCAGACATCCGCGCCCCCGGTTTTCCAGCGGAGATGGTCGACAAAGAGCCCGAAGAGTTGGGCAGCGAAGTCAATCGAACCTGATGGTTTCCATTCCGGATTCCATGACAGCGGTCCAACTCGTGGGCACGGGAGGCCCCGAGATGCTCGTGGTCCGTCATGACGTGCCCGTCCCAGAACCTGCTGTAGACGAGGTCCTCATTCGAGTGCGGGCATGTGGGATGAACAACACCGATATCAATACCAGGGTCGGTTGGTATTCCAAGTCGGTAACCGGAGCTACCGATGGTCAGGGAATCAGTGGGGTAGTAGAGGATGGTGCTTGGGACGGTGAAGGTGTGGACTTCCCTCGAATCCAAGGTGCAGACCCATGTGGCGAGGTAGTCGCTGTAGGCGAGTTGGCTGATCCATCCCTTCTCGGCCGAAGGGTGCTGGTCGATGCCTGGGTTCGTGACAAGGCGGATCCAAATGACCGCGCTAAGGCCCACTACCTGGGGTCCGAGCGGGACGGAGGATACGCACAGTTCTGTGCGGTGCCTGCCTGCAACGTCTACCCGATCGACTCGGCCCTAACCGACGTCGAGTTGGCCTCATTTCCATGTTCGTGGTCGACCGCTGAACACATGCTCACCCGAGCACGCCTCACCAATGGCGAGACCGCAGTAGTGACCGGGGCATCTGGCGGTGTCGGCACAGCGCTGATCCAACTGGCAAAGCTGCGCGGAGCCCGGGTAGTGGCTGTTACGAGTACCGCCAAGTTCGACGACGTCGTCGAATGCGGTGCTGACATCGTGGTGGATAGGTCAACTAGGGACCTGTGTAAGGCCGTGGTCGATGCTGCACAAGGCCCTGTAGACGTCCTAGCCGATGTGGTTGGTGGTCCTGGTTTCGCAGCACTCCTTGGCTTGCTGAGACGCGGCGGGCGTTACACGACGGCTGGCGCCATAGCTGGCCCGATAGTCGAATTGGACCTTCGCACCCTCTACCTGAGTGACCTCGAACTCCATGGCTGCACGGTCTATGAGCCTGAGGTGTTTGCCACTCTTGTCGGATACATCCAAAGGGGTGAGGTGTGTCCGGTAGTTGCCGGAACTTTTCCACTCGATGACATCCACTCCGCCCAGGAGGCATTTGTGGCCAAGAACCACACGGGCAACCTGGTAGTCACCGTTTCCTGACCGCTTACCCGAGTCAGTTGACTGGCGGTTCGTCGGCGTGTAGCGGTGCGTAGAACTCCAAGTTCGACTCAAGCAGGTCCCAGATGGTGGCATCTGTGGGCTCCAGCTCACCCTCATGGACTCCTACAGGTTGGACACGGTCACCCCAGCGCATGACGACTGACCCCCAGGTGATACCACCCCCGAAGGCAGTCAGTACGACCATGTCGCCGGGCTTCAGTCGCCCGGCATCTGCAGCATCAGCGATTGCTATAGGAATCGAGGCTGCCGCTGTGTTGCCCAGGTTTTCGATGTTCACAAACACCCGCTCTGGCTCTATCCCCAACTTGCGCGTCGCCGAATCGATGATGCGTGCATTGGCCTGGTGCGGAATCACCAGGTCGACATCGTCAGCATCGAGGCCAGCGCGCTCAAGGGCTCTAGTAGCTGATGCGGCGATCCCCTGAACGGCAATCTTGAACACTGCCTGGCCTTCGAAGTGGAGCCGGGTCTCCTCAGGTGGCTTGCCCCAGTAAGGGTCACCCCTGGTGCCCATTGCCTGTACGACCATGGTGCCTCCCTTGCTGCCATCGGCACCCAGGTCCACAGACAACACACCTGCACCTGAGTCAGTGGCCTCATAGATGACGGCACCGGCACCATCGCCGAACAGGATGCTTGTGGCCCGGTCGCGGTAGTCCATGGCTACATGAAGCTTTTCGACTCCAACCACTAGCACGCGTTCGGCAAAGCCGGATTCGATCATCCCGGTCACGTTGGCAGTGGAGTAGATGAAGCCGGAACATGCGGCATTCAAGTCGAAAGCGGCAGCCTCAGTCGCACCCAGGCGGTCCTGGATCATGGTGGCTACGCTGGGGCAGAGCAGCTCGGGTGTGCATGTGGCCACGAGGATGAGGTCCAGGTCTGTGGCTTGAAGGCCGGCGCACGCGAGAGCTCTTCGAGCTGCCAGTTCAGCCAAGTCGGTTCCCTCCACGTGGGAGATCCGACGACTCTGGATACCGGTGCGCTCGATGATCCACTGGTTGTTCGTATCGCAGAGCTTTTCCAGGTCGGCGTTGGTCAAGGTGGTGGGAGGAACACACTTTCCCCATCCGGTTACAACTGCTTGCTTTGCCACCAATCTCCCTTCAGGGTCGCCAAGTCTCAGTGTCGCACGTGGAATCCCGCTATGCCATCGGGAAGCGATCTAAGTCGGGTGCTTCACGGGGTACCGAATCCGCCGCCACCAGGGGTGGAGATCTGCATCACATCGCCAGGCCTGACCTCACAGGAGGCCGTACCGCTAAGTGGCTCGCTGCTTCCATCTGAGCGGATGACCACGTTCACACCTGTCTTACCCGGTTCACCTCCAGCCATCCCGTACGGAGGGACCACGCGGTGGGAGGTGAGCAGGCTCACTGTGACCGAATCGTTGAAGCGCATACGCCTCACAGTGCCGTCACCGCCCCTGTGGGCGCCAGCACCTCCTGACCCTCGTCGGATAGCGAAGCTCTCCAGAACCACCGGGTAGCGCCACTCCAGGACCTCGGGATCGGTGAGGCGGGAGTTGGTCATGTGGGTGTGGACGGCGTCGCAGCCGTCCCGTCCGGCGGTGGCTCCCGCCCCGCCGCAGATGGTCTCGTAGTACTGGTAGCGGTCGTTGCCCCAGATGAAGTTGTTCATGGTTCCCTGCGGTGCGGCCATCACCCCGAGTGCCCCGAACAGGGTGTCAACGATCAGTTGTGAGGTCTCGACGTTGCCGGCGATGACCGCAGCCGGATACACGGGGCTGATCATGCTGGGAGACGGCAGAATCAAGTTGAGGGGTTCCATGCAGCCGGCGTTGAGCGGGATGTCGTCATCGACCATGCAGCGGAACACGTAGAGCACTGCGGCCTGGCAGACGGCCTCGGGGGCGTTGTAGTTGCCTGGGTGGGGGCCGCTGGTTCCGGTGAAGTCGATGGTTGCAGAACCGGCCGCCCGGTTGACGGTGATCGATACCGACACCTGGTGGCCGTCGTCGGTCCCGTAGGTGAACGAGCAGTCGCTGAGTGTTCCGATCAGACGTCGGACGGAGTCCTCGGCGTTTCGCTTCACGTGGGCCATGTAGGCGTGCACAACATCGAGGCTGTAGTGGTCGACCACCTTGAGCAGTTCGATCGTGCCCTTCTCGCATGCAGCCACCTGGGCTTTCAGGTCCGCCACGTTCTGATCGGGGCTGCGGGCCGGGTAGGGGCCCGTTGCCAGAAGTTCCCTCAGGTCATCTTCGAGGAACACGCCGTCCTCGACCAGTTTCTCGCCGTTCAACAACACCCCCTCCTGCTCGACCGAGGTGGAGTTGGCTGGCGCCGAACCCGGCGTCATCCCACCCACGTCGGCGTGGTGGCCCCGGGAGGCCACGTAGAAGATGATCTCGCCACCCTCGAAGACAGGTTTGACCACAGTGATGTCCGGCAGGTGGGTGCCACCGTTGTAGGGGGCGTTCAAGACGAAGACATCGCCCGGTGACATGTGGCTGGGCTGGTGATCGCCCGGTTCGGAGTTTTGGGCGATCACCGACTTGATGGTCTCGCTCATCGAGCCCAGGTGGACGGGCATGTGGGGAGCGTTGGCGATGAGGTCGCCGGTCGGGTCGAAGATGGCACAAGAGAAGTCCAGGCGCTCCTTGATGTTGACCGAGACGGCCGTGTTCTCGAGGACCAGGCCCATCTGCTCGGCCACGTTCATGAACAGGTTGTTGAAGATCTCCAACTGGACCGGGTCAGCCTGGTCGGTTCCAAGACGAACCTGGTCGGGGCGGGGGACGACCCGTGACACGAGCAGGTCGCCCGTGTCGCGGACTACTGCCTGCCAGCCCGGTTCGAGGACCGTCGTTGAGTTGGCCTCGATGACCACGGCGGGACCGTCCACAGCGCTGCCGGCTGGGAGGGTTTCGCGGTCCACGAACGGGGTGTCGTAGGTCCTGCCGTCCATTACCGAGGTGAACACACCCAGGGGACCGGACTCACCAACTTCGGCCCGTGCGACGGTTGAGGCGACGGTGTCGGAGTGCCCCACCACCTCAACCTGGGAGGACTCGACGATCATCGACTTGCCGGGTGAAGTGAAACCGAACCTGGAGTGGTGGGCGGCCTCAAAGGCCGCAACGACGTCGCCGACCGGGCCCAGCGGCACGTGCAGGGATGTGTCGCTGCCGTCATATCGGACGGCAAGACGGGCAAACGCCTCGATCTGATCGTCGTCCACCCCCTGCGCTGCGACCGTGGCCCGACCAGCCTGTTCGAGGCGCCCGGTGACCTCGAGGACCGCGGTGAGGGTCTCATCGGACAGATCCGACTCCACCGATTCGTCGTTCACAGTGCGCACGTCGGCCAGGCCGATCCCGAGAGCGGAGAGCACGCCGGCGTGTGGATGCACCAGAACCTTTTCGATACCCAGACGGTCTGCCACCAGGCATGCATGCTGGCCTCCGGCTCCACCGAAGCAGACGAGCACGTAGCCAGTTACGTCGTGGCCGCGCTGTACCGAGATCTTCTTGATTGCGTTCGCCATGTTCTCGACAGCGATGGTGAGAAACCCCTCAGCCAGTTCCTCGGCAGTGGTCGGGGTGCCGGTGGCAGCGGCAACCTCAGCGGTGAGGGAAGTGAACAGACGGTGGACCACCTCCATGTTGAGAGGCTGGTCTCCGCCCGGGCCGAACACCGCCGGGAAGAACTCGGGACGTAGCCGACCCAGCATCACGTTGCAGTCGGTGATCGTGAGGGGACCACCATTGCCGTAGCAGGCCGGGCCCGGGTCGGCGCCGGCCGAGTCGGGGCCCACCCGCATTCGCGCACCGTCGAAGTGGACGATCGAGCCGCCGCCTGCGGCAACGGTGTGGATGAGCATCATCGGGGCCCGCACCCGAACTCCCGCCACCTCGGTCTCGTAGGTGCGTTCCAGCTCGCCGCCATAGTGGGATACGTCTGTCGAGGTGCCACCCATGTCGAAGCCGATGAGCCGGTCGAAGCCGGCCTCACCGGCCGTGGCGACCATTCCTACGACACCACCTGCCGGCCCCGACAACAGGGCGTCCTTTCCCTGGAAGTGCCTGGCGTCGGTGAGCCCGCCGTTGGACTGCATGAACATGAGCAGAGGGGAGTCACCCTCGCCACCTCCGGCTGACAGCTGCTCCTCTACCTGGTTCACGTATCGCCGCAGCACCGGTGAGAGGTATGCGTCGACGACCGTCGTGTCGCCGCGCGACACCAACTTCATCAGTGGGCTGACCCTGTGACTGACCGACACTTGTGTGAAGCCGACCTCCTCGGCGAGGGAGGCCAGCGCCTCCTCATGCTCGGTGTAGCGGTAGCCGTGGGTGAGGGCGATGGCGACAGAGGAGAGCCCCGACCCGTAGGCCCGGGTCAGGTCTGAGCGGGCCTGTTCCAGGTCGAGTGGTGTGAGGACCTCACCTCGAGCGCCCATCCGCTCGTCAACCTCGACTACCTCCCTGTAGAGCATCTCGGGCAGGACGAGGTCGAGTGCGAACAGTTCCGGGCGGGCCTGGTAGCCGATCCGGAGGGCGTCGGCGAACCCCCGGGTCACGACCAGAAGGGTGGGTTCACCCTGGCGTTCAAGCAGCGCATTCGTGGCAACTGTCGTGCCCATTTTTGCGCTGTCGATCATCCCCGAGGGAAGGGGCTCGTCGGCGCCGAGGTCGAGAACATGTCTGATGCCGGCGACAGCGGCATCCGGATACTGTCGCGGGTTCTCCGATAGCAGTTTGTGGGCTGTGATCGAGCCGTCGGGGCGGCGAGCAACAATGTCGGTGAACGTGCCACCTCGATCGATCCAGAACTGCCATCCGGCTGAATGCTCGGCCATGGCGGGGGAGTCTGACACGCCGACCGGTCGAACGAAACGCCTCTCGTGGCTTCATGGTTACCGTGATGTGTGCCCAGACGCCGTTCCGGTTACAGGGGAATCGGACCTGTACGCGACAATCGGCTCATGGTGAGCGACAGCAGCGATCCGGCAGTGGCCGGGACGGTGTCACCCAGCCCTGCCGGAGCCGGGGCGACGCTCGTGGTGGAGGGCCCAGCCGGTCCGATCCAGGTCCACTCGATCGGATCTGGACACCCCGTGGTGATGCTGCCCTCTATTGGCAGGGGAGCATCCGACTTTGATGGCCTCGTACAACGAATCGCTGCCAGGGGCTACAGGGCTGTCGCCCCGGAGCCAAGGGGGATAGGTGGCAGCACCGGGTCACTGGAGGGCGTATCCATGGGCGACCTTGCCGACGACGCAGTTTTCGTGATCGAGGCTCTGGGCCTGGCTCCGGCGACCATTGTCGGTCACGCCTTCGGCAACCGGCTGGTGCGGCTGGTGGCCACCCGGCACCCGGAGTTCGTCGCCGGCGTCGTACTCCTGGCCTGCGGAGGACAGGTCAGGCCGGCACCCGAGCACATGGCGGCACTCAGGCGGGTCTTCGACACCGACGCAACACCCGGGGAACATATAGCTGCAGTGGACACAGCCTTCTTTGCGTCGGGCAACGATGCGTCGGTGTGGGAGGGAGGCTGGTTTCCTGCAGTTGCCTAACTCCAGGGGAGGGCGGTCGAAGCCGATGATCCAGGCGTGTGGTGGAAGGCAGGCAGCGCCGATGTGCTGGTGCTCCAGCCTGCAGATGACGTGGTGGCCCTGCCCGCCAACGCAGACGACATTGTGGAGCGCCTGGGTGAGCGTGCGACGTTGGTGGCCGCGGCAGACGCCGGCCACGCACTGCTCCCTGAGCAGCCGGAGGCGGTGGCCGACGCCCTGCTCAGCTGGCTGAGGGGCCACGGTCGCTGAGGCTGGGGGTCTGTCGGATGCGGTCCTCGAAGTCGACGGCTCAGGAGATAGGTATTCGGTCAGCCTTGCGGCACCGACTTCGTTCGACCCTTCCCGCGTGGTCTAACTTGGCCTCAGTTGCCCCAGTGGGGAGGCAGCCATGATCAAAGGGGACACACGACATGCTCTTTCACGTCACGCACCACCACGACGAGAACACCTGTCCGGCTCACGACGAGGCCGCCCTCGCCGACACCTTCGGTGCGGTTATGGACTCGCTCACCGAGAACGTGAACGAGGTGATCGGTGCCTGGGTGGACCCACCGGGGCATGATTTCTTCTTCGTGATAGATGCCGACGACGTCACACAGATCTTCACCGGCCTGTTCCCGATCGTCGCCTCGGGCACAGCAAAGATCCAGCCGGTCGGTGACTCCGTGGCCATGATGAAGCTTCGCGAGCAGATGAACGCCTGACCGGTCGAACTCTGCTCTCGGAAGAGGTCAGAGTCCCCAGAATGTCTTGTGGCGTGTTCGCAGTTCTTCCTGCTCCGTACACGGACTGGGGTCTGATGGGACCCTGACGGGAGGGTTCACCCGATAAGTGCGGGAGCCTCCACAACTACTCCGAACTACGGTGCTGTGCCCGGCGACGGTCGACGACTGCGGAGGCCGTGGTGGTCAACGGCTGGACGATCGAACCAGAGGCGGGCCTCAGAGGGGCAGACCTCACTAGTCGGATCTCGAAGGGGTGAACCTCTCCGGGGCGAACCTCCGCGGGGCGAACCTCAACACCGCGAACCTTGCCGGGGTGGTTTCAAACGAGGACACCATCTGGCCGGACGGCTCGGACAACAGTGACTATCGGGCTCCAGTCCCTCTGGGGGGCATGTCATCCAAGCACGCCAGTGCATCCTGGGCCATCTGTCGTACCACTTCGGCTGCTGGCACTACTTCCTTGACAAGGCCGACAATGTTGCCGGCGCCGTTCATGGAGATCCCTTCCTTGCCACCGCTGTCAGTCGCC
>Ga0208408_1000465_pt1 | contig 26876 bp, 22 predicted proteins | sample ETNtaG_4_FD_185776 | JGI IMG/M metagenome (GOLD analysis project Ga0208408, IMG submission 185776) | Marine microbial and viral communities from oxygen minimum zone, Eastern Pacific Ocean - ETNP201406SV67 (SPAdes) (version 2) | ecosystem: Environmental > Aquatic > Marine > Oceanic ... | reverse complement strand
ATAATTCTGAACCTGATTTGATAGATTCTATCTCAGCATCTGCCTTAACACTCTCAAGTTCAATCTTCTTTTTATGCTCGACCTCTTTTGCTTCCATATCGCGTAATTGGGCTGCCTGAGCATCTCTTAAATCTAATTTATTTTGCTCTTTGTCCAATTCCTTCTTTTCATCTTCTTCAGCCCATTCTTGCTCTTTTTTAGCAAATTCACGATCTTTCTCTTTAGTTTCTCTTTCAAATTCTCTTTCTTGATCTTCTAATTCTCTTTCAATAACTCTCTTTTTCTTCTGGAATTCAACATCGCTCATTAACTCGTCTTCTTCAGCCCCTCTCATCTTTTGGCGGCGACGACGTTCATACTCAATCTTCTTATCCATCTCCTTTTCAGCTTCTTCCATTTCTGCATCTTTAATCCAAGTTGTTGGAGCTCTTTGCGATCTCCAAACCTGAAATGCATTCAATGACCAAGAAACATAAATATTCTCAATATTCATACCCCACATATCGAGAGTTTTCTTGAGCTCTAATCGAGATACAGTAGAAATCTCATCATCAATAGCATCACTGCTTCCCAAATCTTTAGCTTCATATTTTCGAATAATCTTGTTGAATATTGTTGAACGTGCTTCTTCTGAAATCATTTGCTCAATTTCAGATTTAGTCATCGCAGTTTCATAACCATCAACAACTTCTTTTCTTCTAAAAAATCCTACTTTTCTACGAATCTCTCTTTCACGAAGCATACCAATTATTCTGTTAGATTTTTCATGCTCTAATCTTAGTGTTACTTTTGCGATACCATTTTGTGCCAAATCATCTTTTGTAAGGCCTTCAACACCAACATCTATTTTGAAAGGTTTATTGTCCACAAAAAGTAAATCTAAATCGCTTTTTGCTCTAAGATTTTGCCCTAGCCAATTTTTGAATCCACCTGCTACTGCAGATAATTTCTTCTGAGTAACTACATCTTCAATACGACCATCTCTAACCAAAACTGCAGATTCTCCAGGACCTACAATAAAATCAATTTCCTGGTTCCAGAAATCATTCAATTCTTTTGTTTTTATTAACCTAACAAGATCTTCTTCCAAATCAATTTTCCAAGATTGACGGCCCAATCCTTGTCCCTTATCTCTATTCTTAAATCCAAAATAGAATTGATAAATAACTAATAATGCTACAAGAAAAAAAAACGCAATTACTGCATAACCATATGCTGTAAAGGTCCCTCCTGATTGATACCAATCGAATAAATCTGTGAATATATTCAGAAAGCTCATTTATGGCCAAATCCCCTTATGTATTTAACTCGTTCGCGGAACTTATTGTGTATCTCCAAAAAAGCTGCACTGATATCAATAGCTGCTGCTAAAATGCCTTCTTCTTTATTCATTATTGCCTTAGATAAGGATATCAAAGCTTGTGATACTTTTTCTGTTCTCTCGAGAATTGTTGCATCAAATTCTATCAATTGCTTAAGCGAAGCTACTGTTGCTACACTTTCTGAAGTGAAAAATGTTCCTTTCGTACCTGATGCTGCAAGATTTGAGTCATTCTTAAATGTTTCAATATGATCTAACAGTTTTTTTATGATATGTGATAACTCTGTATTTGAATTAGAATGTGAAATATCTAATACTTTTATTGCATTCTGATGTGCTGAATCCAATTTAACCATTAACCATTGTCTTATACTTGCTTCATCCTGAACTCTTCTATCAAATATATAACCTGTATAATTTGTGAGAAAAATACCAACACGAGCGACTGCTATGGTTGTATTTACTACATCTGACATGATGCCACATAAAATACTCCTAATTTAATATTTTGTTTTTAATTTAGACTAAAATTAAAGCATTCCTGCTTTTTGAATAATCATTAACTGTTCTGTTGTTAATTTTTCACCAGCTAAGAACTTGGCAAACAAATCTTCAGCACTAGCTGCACTAGCTTTTTGATCTGCAAGTGAACCTGATCTACCTTGAGATGCAGTCATTCTGTCAATTTCTTGCATGCCTCTCAAATATTCAATGTATTCATTATGAACAATATCTGCTTTCTCTTTAGCTTTCACAAATGCACGCTGTGCCGCATCTGCCTTTCTACGTGTTGAACGATTAAGTCTTAGTGAATCTTTCATAGAGTGATGAGCGGTTTGAGCTTCTTGCCTACTCTTTTGCATTGATTTACTTAATTCACGACGTTTATTCTCAGCTTCCCTGAATGTATCTCTAGCATCCAAAACTTCTGTATCTGTTTCAATTAAGTCATCATGCTGTTTTATTTTATTTTGTAAGGATGAAATTTCGTCGACTAAGGCCCGTTCCTTATCCGTAGTAAGGGGCGTTGTCATTTGTTTAATTTCTAATTCTTGTATTTGTTTTCTAAGTCTTGATATTGGAGGTAAATTACGACCTGAAAATCTTTTACGTTTTAATGATAAGAAATTATCTTTTAATGAATTTACCTTCTCGGTAACTTCATTCCTTTCATCTCTAATCTGGCCTACTTCTACGTTCAGACCATTACGCCTGTCCCGATACATGTGAACTTCATCCATGTATTCTTTGGCTTTAACATTCAAATCATTCCTTTCAGAAGCATGAGTTTGAGATTTAAGATTTAACTCGTCTCTACTAACTCTCAATTCTTCAGCTTTTTGGTGATATTCCTTTCGTATTTTTCTTAATTCTGATCTAGATTTTTCTTCTAACTCTTCTAGAGTAAATACTGGCTTAACATCAGGCTTTTCTGATTCTTCACCATCTTCTGAGCTTTCACTTGAATCTGACTCTTTATCTGTATTTTCAGATATAGATGCTTCCAAGCGCTCTATGAGCTCAGCCTTCTTGCCAGAAACTGGCAATCCTGCTTCTTTAAGCTTAGATTTTAATTCATCAACAGTGATTTTGCTGAAATCTTCTTGCGTATCTACAGAGCTTTCGCTATTATTTGAAGAAGGATTATCTTCAGATGCTGTAGTGGCTTGGTTTTCCTGATCGGAATCCATTGAATTTATAGGGCTCTAATGCCCATTCAATCTTAACCGAAAAGTGCACCGAGTCCAGATACTGCGTCTTCTTCGCTTACTTCTTCTTCTTCTTCTTCAGCTTCTTCTGCTGGAGCTTCTTCTGAAGATGCTGCTGCTGCTGGTGCTGCACCGCTAGCTGCTGGTGCTGCTACTGCTGCTGTAGCCATTGCTTCTTCGATATCTACTCCTTCAAGAGATGCGACAAGAGCTTCTGCTCTTGATTTGTCTGCCTTGACGCCTGCGGCTTTCAAGACTTTCTCTACGCTTTTTGCGCTTACTTCTGTTCCTGCTGAATGCAACAACATTGCTGTATAGACGTATTCCATTTTTTTGCCTCCTTTTTCTATCCGAATAATGCTCCAAGTCCAGCGGCCGTATCTTCTTCAGATACTTCCTCTTCCTCTTCCTCATCTTCTTCATCATCAGATGATTTGCTTTCTTCCACTGGTGCCGGTGCTGCCGCTGCTGCTGTAGCTGCGCTGCCTAACATTTCCTTTAATTCATCATCTACACCATCGCCTGACTTTGAAGCAACACCCATCATAGCTGAGTGTGCTTTAGCAAGCAACGATTTGATTGTTGAATCAGTTGGATATGATGTTGACATTGCCACTGCCAAAGCATCGCTTTGAGCTTTGGAAAGCAGTGATGGCATCACAGATCCTGTGAAGTACTTCGTATTGAATGCTAAATTGAAAGCCTGGGCAGTAGCGTTTTGTACGTTACCACGGAAAGCTTCCAGATCAATGTTAAGTACATCTGAAAGATAGAAAGTCTCTCCATCAAATGCTCCTAACAATTGCATTCCTACGGTTATCGGATAAATTTCAAGTTTTGCAAGAGCTGATGCGACATTTTCATTAATGACGTCACCCTTAGCTACTGCAGTATGTTTTTTGCGAATTACAACTTTACCTTTTTCAATTGCTGCAGGAAAACCTGCATTTTGAAAATCCCCTACAATAGGTCCTGCTGGGAAAGCGGTTGGACCTTTCTCTATAACAATATCATAAGATGCTATTTCCCCACCCTTGGCTGGTGCCTGAGTTTGAGATTCTAAAAGCATCTGAAATACTTTGAATGGATTAGCTGTTGAAGAAAATAAAGCCAATTGCTTTGGTTCTAAAGCTTCGATAACTTGCTCTACACCTTTCTTATCTTTTGAAGAAGATTCAAGAGCTCGTTTCAAAAGACGATTTCTCGACATTCTTAGCTTTACACCCATATTTCTGAGAGAAGCACGCATGTCCAGCATTTGTTTAGCTCCAATGCCACTAACATCAACGAGCCCCACTACATCTGAAGATTTTACAAAATCTTGAAGCTTAGATACTTCATCTTTCTTCCAATCTGCGACATAGGCTTTGACCATTATTGTAACCTCACTGATTTGCCCATTGTAGTTTTAACCCAAACAGAAGCGATGTTATCGTAACCTCTATCCAAGCTAGATTCTACACGTTTCAATATAGTTTCTAAATTCTCAGCCAATTGTTCTTGTGTCATACTAACATTTCCGATTGGAACATGGAAAGTAGGACGATCCTTGGAACGAACTGGAACTAAGTTAGTTAATCCTTTAATTATTCTTTCAATATCTGCTTGTGGTGGAATAGGTCTAGGCATTTTTCCTCTAGGACCTAAAACTACACCAAGACTTTTACCAATATTAGCCATCAAACCTGTCTCTGCAACAAAGAAATCAAATCTATCTGCTAACTTTCTAGCTTCACGCTTATTCTCAGAAAGCTCATCAATTTGTTCTGGAGAGATTACTGTATCTACCACTTTTTTGGAAATGACAGCCATTTCACCCTGAGCGAAAACTGCTACTTTAGCTGGCCTACCGCGTCCATGTGGAAGTCCAACTTCAGCACTAATTCTCTTTTGTGGATTTTGTAAATCTACATCTTTAAGATTGATTGCAACCTCGACAGTCTCTACAAATTTGCGCTCTCCACTTGAACTGAGAGCATCGGCGATAGCTTGATTTATCTTGTTTGACGCGATGGTTTCACCTCCGTAGTAAAACGAGATTACATCTCTTCTACGGTAATCCTTCGCACTCAAGACTGTATATAAAATTAATTCGAAAGGCCTTTTCCAAAATAATTTAAATAAGAGGGGCAAGTTGCTATATTAGATTTTGATGATTGAAGCAAAAAATGTCGTTAAAAAATATGGTCAAGTACTAGCCTTAGACGACTTTACAGTAAGTATTCCAAAAGGGAAAATAGGAATTCTAGGCCCTAATGGAGCGGGAAAAAGCACATTCGTCAAAATTGCCCTAGGATTAATTGAATCAACAAGTGGAGATGTGTCTGTTTTAGGTGAAAAATTAGATAAAAATTCCATTGAAATAAGAAGAAAAATAGGGTACATGCCCGAACATGACTGTATTCCAAATAAAATGACTGGTGTCGAATTTCTGATAGAAATGGGGCAAGTTTCAGGGCTAGATTATCAAACTGCCACGCAGAGAACACATGAGATACTCGGACATTTACAAATGGGTGAAGAAAAATATCGCTTAATCGAGGAATATTCTGGAGGAATGAGACAAAAAATAAAACTTGCCCAAGGACTCATTCACGGTCCGGAGCTTATGTTCCTAGATGAACCTACTTCAGGATTAGATCCGAATGCTAGGCAAGAAATGCTTGAAACTATCAATGGACTTACAAAAATAAGCAATACAAACGTACTGCTAAGCACACACATACTACAAGATGTTGAGACTGTTTGTGATCATGTTATAATCATAAATAATGGGAAATTACAGATAAAAGAAAATGTTAAAGAATTAATTAAAAGACAGACTGATACAATACAAATAAGAGTTGGAGAAAATTCTGACAAATTCATAGAAATTCTAAAACAAACAAACAAGAAACTGAATATTGAAGTCACTGAAAGATGGATAAGAATCCCCTACAAAAATGATGACAGTTTTAAAGAAATAATTTCTGCTGCTTCTAAAGCTAAATGCCAATTATATGAAATGGAAAGAGTAGCAGTAACAATGGACAATATTTATCTCGAGGTAGTAAATTGAAAAAAGACGCAAAAATAGCTGAGAAATTTAAGGATTTTACACCTACCTTAGATAGTCGATCAAAAATTGTTTTAGGAATGGGATTAAGGGGATTTGAGAAATTACTCAGCCTTAAAAATAAAGGCATACTATTTCTAATTGGTATAATCTATCTTTGGACTTTCGCATTTTATTTGTTAATGGGTGAGAATTCATACCCTTGTACTGATGTTTCTGAGGAAATAACTACATGCACGCATCTAAATTTCTATGGAGATTTGCAATTAGGCGGGACTAGAATCTTCTTAGTAATGTTAGCCGCAGTTGCGAGCAGTGGCTTAATTGCAAATGATCTAACTGATAAATCTATTCACTTATATCTCTCAAGGCCAATTAGTCGAATTGATTACCTAATTGCAAGAATCATACCTATATTTTTACTAATGATTACTGTTACTGCACTTCCAAACTTGGCTATTTTTATTTCACAATTTTCAAAATCAGGTCTAGATTTTAATTTTCTTTCCGATAATAAATGGACTTTAAGTAATCTAATTTTACAGGCCATTTTTTATTCTATATCTTATTCTATAATTGGAATTACCTTTTCTGCTGCAATAAACAGAGAATCATTAGCGGCAGTAGGATTCTTTGGGACTGTTTATGGAGTTTCATTAATTGTAGAGATATTTTATGTAATGATGACTGAAATGGATGTTGAACAAGCTGATTATATTTTACTTTTATCAATTATTCATTTCTTAGACATAATAAGTTATAAAATATTTAATGTCGACTATTTTGTTACACTATTTGGTAGTCCCTGGATAATTGAATATTCATTTGCATTAATTGTTGGATTATATGTTTTAGTATTCTCCTCCTTTATCTTTCTTATAAATTATATTATTTCTCAAATGGAGGTTACAAAATGAATACTATAATTCTTGAACAAGTAACTAAAAATTATGGGAAAGTACAGGGAATTTCGAATGTTACACTAAGTATAGAACCTGGAGTAACTGGAATTCTTGGCCCCAATGGTGCTGGAAAATCAACTACTATGAAAATTGTTCTCGGTTTATCAAGACCATCTATAGGTGCTGTAGCTGTTAATGGCGTGAATCCATTTGATGATTTGGAATTAAGAAAAAACATAGGATTTGTTCCTGAATATGATTGCTTTTATGAACATATGAGTGCCGTAGAATATGTTTCATATTTCTTGATGATTCATGATTTTGACAAAGAAGAATCAATAGATATGGCTCAAAATTCTTTGGCTGAACTAGGCCTACAAGATTCAATGCATAGAAAAATTCGAACATATTCAAGAGGTATGAGGCAAAAAACAAAAGTTGCAAGAGCAACGGCATTCAATCCTCAGATTCTAATTTTAGATGAACCATTCCAAGGTGCGGATCCAACAACAAGACACTTACTTATGGAAAAAATTAAATCATGGGCAGAAGAAGGTAAAACCATTCTAATTTCTAGTCATATTCTACATGATGTTGAATATTTAACAGATAATATCGTATTGATTAATAATGGTAGAGTTTTAGCATCAGGAAATAGACATGAAATACGAAAAATGATGTCAAACATTCCTATACAAGTTAAAGTATCTCCATTAGATAAGAAAAAATTAAGACCTTTATTCAAACGCATGTTGGATGAAGAATGGATAACTGCAGGCAGAATTATGGAGGATGAAGGTGAAATCATACTTGAAACAAATAAATCTGAAACATTTTATGAGATATTGCCACAAATTCTTGAAAAAGAAAATATCATTGTTCAAAAGATTATGTCTGATGATGATTCATTGGATTCATTATATTCCAAATTAGTGGAGGGAAAACAATGGAAATAAGTAAAATGATTAAAAGAGCTCCAATTTTATTTACTCCAATTTTCAAAGATTGTTCCTACAGATTAATTACTAATAAAGTGACATGGATTTTGATTGCAATTTTAATGCTACCATGTGCCTTGGGTTTACTAGTTTATTATGAATATTCTGATGACCGCATATCTGAAGAAGTCGATGGTGATACAATATATTACACTGATGAGGGATTTTTGTTACACGAGGATTTGAGAGAAGTATTCCTAGATTTATCACGTTTCTTTGGAATGGGTTTTATCGCCTTACTTTTAGGAATAATGTTTAGTTCTGAATTAATAAGTGAAGAATATAATACTAAGACTATGCAAATCTTAAGAACATCTCCAATTCATCCAATAGAAATTCTGGCTTATAGATATGTTAGTGGAATTATCACTGGTGTTGCCCTTCTAGGACTATATTCCACCATATTTTACATTATAGTAATGATGGGGGCTGGAATTCATGGAATAATAGAAGAATTAGAACTTCTAGCTTTGGTAATAAAAATAATAATGTTGAATTGGATTGGCTTTTTGTCAATATTTTGTGCGATAAATGTATACTTTGAAAAACCTTATTTGATATGTTTCATCTATTGGTTGTTTTGGGAACAAATTATTTCAGGGCAGAATTACCAACAACTCACCATGACGCACTATATTAATTCCATAATTTATGATTCACTAACTGAAATGGGATGGATAGTTACTGCTGATGATTATGGCCTAGTAAATAGTAATAATGATACTATTGCTACTGACCCATTACTTTCTGCTTTAATTATAATTATTATTGGAATACTTTTCATATTCATTGGATCAAGAGGAATTGCATCCAAACAATTCTAAAGTTTTATTAAAAGGCCAAAATAGAGCCATCAAATGGCTAAGAGAGATTACTACGAGATTCTCGGAATTGAAAAGGGTGCTGATGAAAGAAGCATCAAAAAAGCTTACAGAAAATTAGCTAGAAAACATCATCCTGATGCTAGTGATGAGAGTCCCGAAGTGGCTGAAAAAAAATTCAAAGAAATTTCTGAAGCTTACGAAGTACTAGCTGATAGTGAAAAAAGAAGCAGATATGATCAGTTTGGACATCAGGGGGTTGACTTTGGTGGTGGTGGCTTCTCATGGGACCAATTTAGTCATCAAGGAGATATTTCTGACTTGTTCGGTCAACTTTTCGGTGGAAGACAAGGAGGAGGTGGCGGAATGGGAAGTATATTCTCACAATTATTTGGTGGGGGCCAAAACCAGCCAAACAACAGAGGTAATGACTTAAGATATGATATTACTCTTGAACTAAAAGAAGCATTTACTGGGATAGAAAAAGAAGTTACTATACCTAGAGAAGATTCATGCCTGAAATGTAGTGGTTCGGGGGCTGCTGAAGGAGGAAGTGCAAAAACATGTAGTACTTGTGCTGGTCAAGGTATTGTTAGAAAAGTAATGCAGAGAGGATTCATGCAAACTGTTTCTACAGATAACTGTTCAGACTGTAGAGGATCTGGAAGTGTAATTGACAAACCATGTAATGGTTGTAGAGGCTCAGGTATCTCCTCTGTTGACAAAAAAATAAAACTGAAAATTCCTGCTGGGGCTGATGATGGTTACAGACTAAGAATGAGAGGACAAGGAAGTGCAGGACCAAATAATGGACCAAAAGGTGACCTATATATTGTCGTAAATGTAAAAAGACATGAAATTTTCCAAAGGCAAGATAATGAAATTATTCTAGATTTAGATATTAGCCCATCACAGGCTGTACTTGGAGATAGTATGAGAGTACCCACTTTAGCAGGTAATGTGAAATTAAGTATTCCGTCAGGAACTCAATCTGGAGATGTTTTAAGGCTTAAAGGAAAAGGAATGCCTGATATTACAAGACCTTCTCTTAAAGGTAGTCAACATGTAAGAATAAACGTTAAAGTACCAAAGCCTAATGGGAAGACACGAAAGTTATGGGAAGAGTTAAAGAAATTAGACTCAACAAAACCATCTTTTATGGACCGTATGAGGGACACATTTGGCTGACGACGAAGATATAGAACAAGATAGTGAAGCATACCGTAAATGGAGAAGTGGCAATGATAATGACAAATATGCATCATCAAAAACCCCTTCTGAAACAGGTTCTAAAAGCGGAAGCTATTCAATACCAAAAGCTGAAGATGATGAGTATGCACTTCCTGGCGAAGAAGATAACTCTGGAGGTGGTTCTTGGCTAGATGGCGATATGAATTGGCCGCTAATTATTGCTGCAATTGTTATTTTTGCGCTAATCTCTTCAACGATAGTTGCCTTTATGTTATCATCAAGTGAATCTGATAGCAAACCATCTGAATGGCCTTCAGCTGAAGGAATTATAGTTAAGCAATATGATGTGAATACATTCATAACTGATGAATATTGTGAAGATCAGGATGATGATGGATATCTAGATGATTGGGAATGCTGGAAAGATTTTGTATATCACATAGGTTTAGTTTATAATTATACATTAGATAGCGGAAACTATACGTTAAATGAACATATTGAATTTTGGGAAAGCGCGTGGGTTGATGATATAAAACGTGAGGGAGAAGAACAAATGTTCCAAGACTTCATTAACGAAACTGATGAACGCATAGCTCTTAATTCTACAGTAGAAATCATATATAATCCTGACTCTCCTAATGATGCATATAGTGAATTTATGGATTCACCTGAGGCACTTGGATTCGTCGGATATTTCTTCATGTGCTGTGGAGGATTCTTGTGTATTCCTATAATAATAGTTGGTATTGTACTTAGCTGGGCTCGAAATGCCACAGGTATGAATGGAGGATATGGGCGAAACCGTTGGGGACCTTTTGGAGGATTTGGATACAATAACCATAGAGGAGGAGGAAACCATAGAGCAACCAGACGAAGCGGAGGGACTAGCCGTAGTGGCGGAGGTGGTCGAAGCGGAAGTGGAGGCCGAAGCGGCGGCGGTGGTCGAAGGCGTTGATTCTTAATCCATTCAAATATTATTCCAAAAAATACAAAGAACGAAATTTAAACTCAAAACAACTGGCTAAGATGATGAATCGTTGGCCTCCATCTATAGCAAACAGAATCAAAGTTGTAGATATTAGTGAAGATTTTATGAAAGCTAAGATGATTATTACACAATCTTGGTTGAACAGTGCGTTTGACAAAATAATGTTTGGAGGAACTACATACTCTGGGATGGATATGTATTATGGAATGGCACTGCCTCTTATCCTGAGTACAAGAGGAATTGAAGCATACGTTTTCACAAAAGAAGCAAACATAAAATATTTGAAAGCTGTAAAAAGTGATTTGACCGTTATTTTTGAATTAACAGAGAAAGATATTGATTCATATGTAAATGGAATAAAGGTAAATGATAAGCATGAAGAATGGCTAACTGTAAAAGGTTATGACAAAGAAGGTGTACTTTGTGCAGAAACAAAACTATTAACTTACATTAGGAATTGGCCAAGAAGTAAAGAAGATGAAAATTGATATTGACGAAAACATTCGCAAAGCAAAAACCATACCATCAAAGTTTTACCATAGCCCTAAAGTTTATCGGAAATTAAAAAAATTGTTCAACCGAAGTTGGCAATTTATTGGAGATACTGCCCTTTTAGAAAAAAATAATGCACAACCAGGAATTTTATTAGAGGGAATGGTAGATGAACCATATGTATTAACTAAAGATAATGGAAATATCCGATGCTTATCTAATGTATGCACACACAGAGGTACCATTGTTTGTGAAGAAGCTACAAAAACTAAAAATTTAGTTTGTGGATATCATGGCAGACAATTTCATATTGACGGAAAAATGAAATTTATGCCTGAATTTGAAGATGTTGAAAATTTCCCATCTAAATCTGATGACTTACCTTCAATTGAAATGGATATCTGGAAAAATATGATATTCGTAATTAATGACAAAAAATGTGAAATCTCTGAATTAATTAAACCAATGACTGAAAGATTATCTTGGTTACCTCTAGATAAATTTGAATATAAACCTGAATTATCACGAAATTATAATGTAAAAGCAAATTGGGCTCTTTATTGCGATAATTATCTTGAAGGCTTCCATATTCCATTTGTTCATAAGGATCTTAATCAAGCGCTTGAATATGATGAATATTTTACCCAAGGAATTGATAATACTGTTTTGCAAATAGGAATAGGAAAAGGTGAAGAACATACATTTGATTTACCAAAAGAACATCAAGACTATGGAAAGAATGTTGCTGCATATTATTTCTTTCTATTCCCAAATATGATGTTTAATTTTTACCCATGGGGACTTTCTGTAAATGTGGTAAAACCAAAATCTGCAGATGAAACGGAAATACAATATTTCACTTATGTTTGGAAAGAAGAATTGATGGGAAAAGGGGCTGGCAGCGGACTAGACAAGGTAGAACTAGAAGATGAGGAAATTGTTGAATCCGTTCAAAAGGGAATTAAATCAAAAGCATATAATAGAGGGAAATATTCTCCAAAAAAAGAAATAGGCGTACACCATTTTCATCGCCTAATACAAAAATACTATTGATACTAACGACGTTTGAACATTGTAAATTCCATAAGCCTATCAACTAAATATATTGAACCGGGATATTTTTTAGGAATTCTGAGTTTCAAGAAAGGAATAGTTCCAATACTTCTACCTATCCCTGAAATAATAAATATGATGAAAATAGCTTTCCAAGTATCATTGTAAAAATCTTCCAGATAGCCAGCCATATACCCCCCAATAAGAGCTCCAACAAAAGTAGTGATGCCTATACGTGTATTGTAATAACTAAAGTATGCAGCTCTTTCTTTATTTGGTGCAAGATCAAGAACCATCGCATTTGAGGTTATCAAAAATGCACTAAAACAAGGGCCCAAAATGACCACTTGTAAAATTAACATAACTTCAATATAAGGGAAAAAAGCATAAATGAATGGTAAAATGGCAAAGCCTATTCTACTCATAATAAGAACTGGTAAAGGACCTACTCTATCGACCAATCTACCCATTACTGGTTGAAATGCCATTTCAGAAATGGCTCCAATCAAACTGAAAGCAACCAGAATAATGTTATCTACTTCAAGAACCTGAATAAGAATCATTGCGAATAAAGGCCATATTAAAGACATATTTAGTGCATAAAATGCCTGAGCCCTAACATAACTTTGGAATGTATCTGAATATTCTTTTTTAGCAGTCTCAGACAAAGCTAGATCTTTTATTTTTTCTGGATCTCTATATGGTACTCTGATAAGAATTAGACCTCCAAAAAATGTGGCGATAGATGCAAATATGAATAATGGCCTAAATGGATCTGCTGAATTTGAACCATCTGCATGAACTGAATAAACTGCAATTAGTGAACCAACTAAACCAAGTAAACCCCCTATTACGTGGAATTTACTTAGCGTACTACCACGCTTAGAAGGATTCATCCAATCTCCTTGCAATGCTGCCCAAGTTGGATTTATAATTGATAATGAAATTGAATAAATTATCACAAGAAATAACATTTCATTAGGATTACTAACTGTGGAAAGTAAATACAAAGAAATAGATCCGAAAATAGAACCCCCAATTATCCAATAAGTTCTTACAGACTTAGTATCTGATACCCTACCCCAAAAATATTGTAATGCATTTGGTAAAAGATTCATTAAGGATTGTATCCAAGCAATTTGCTCGAATGAGGCACCTAATCTTACTGCAAAATAGCTCAGATAGGGCATTGATATATCATTGGCGAATGAGTTTGTCGCATGGTAACCGTATAGCTCCACAGGGGGCTCAATGTCATTGTCCACTTTCTCAGAATTCACTTATAATTGATTGCATTACGCAATATAATAGTACGCGTGATTTTTTTTATGCACTAGGGAAGAAGTATTTATATACCTGAAAAAAATAGACAAGAGTGCCTGGAATAACTAAACTCATAGGAATTTATGATGCCGATGGTGGGATTTTTGGTGAAATAAAATATTTTGCTGGAAAAATCTTCTCTAACAATCATTGCTCTCTTTGTGATATTACTCATGGAAAATCAAAAAGTGAATGGAAAAAATGTGAAAAACAATTACCCATTGCTATTGATTTTATACATCTAAATGAAAGAAATGAAGAAATAGCAAAATACACAAATGGTGCAACACCATGTGTTATTGGAAAAACTGCAACAGGCTATGTTACTATAATTGCTAAAAAAGAACTGGATGAATGTAATGGTGATGCGACAAAATTTGAAGCACTAATAAAACAGAAATTACAGAATCAATAGTATAACTCTTATAGACCAATGAGAAAGGACTATTGTGGCTGAGCAAAAAGAATCTCGTTTAAATGAATTCTTAGAAAATCCTGAACGTTCACTTTGGTCTATAGCAATACCAGTTATTGCTGGAATGGCTATTCAGACTTTCTACTCTATAGTTGATATGCTATTCATTGGACAATTAGGGGGGAGTTCTATTGCTGCTGTTGCATTTAACATGCCACTTTATTTTTTCGTGATGGGAATAACTTTTGGGATAGGAACTGGAATTACTGCGACTATCGCAAGAGCTATTGGTGAAGAAAATAAAGAAAAAGCAGATAATGCTGCAAAACACGGTCTGTTAATTGCCCTTTTTATGGGAATAATATTGACTCTCTTTGGTCTTCTACTTGGAAAACAAATTCTTTCTATCTTAGGCTCTCCTAGTGATTTAGTTGATGAGTCCTGGAGTTATCTAAGAGTTACATGTTATGGCATGATGTTCATTGTCTTTTCTATTGTATTCCGTTCAATACTGGCTGGTGAAGGTGATATGAAATTCCCAGTAATGGTAGCTGCTACAGGAACAATATTGAATATTATCCTAGACCCAATCTTCATTTTTGATTTAGATGAATATGGAGGTTTTGGACTGGACATGGGAGTCAAAGGAGCCGCAGCCGCAAGTGTCGTATCTCAAATGATTGTATTTTTCATATTTATTTTTATGCTATTTTTCAAGGACCACGCATATATTTCATTTGATATGGAAAATTTTATTTTTTCTAAAAAATTGATGAAAGAAATATTAGTTGTAGGTATTCCTTCATCTATTTCAATGGTTATTATGTCATTTGGACAAGGTGTCTTTAATTATATTTTAGTTATTGGATATGGATCTAATGCCGTAGCTGCATACACCATCTCAGGAAGATTAGATATGCTAATGTTTCTTCCAATTATGGGAATTGCTACTGGCCTCGTCACAACTGTAGGAATGTTTGCCGGGGCAAAACGTTTCGATAAAGTTAAATTAATTATAATTTATGCAATATCAAGAGCATTCCTCATAGTTTCAATTACCTCTGCAATTGTCTACATACTTACACCTAGTATAATTGGACTATTCACTGATGATGATGACATAAAAGATATAGGAATTAGTGCTTTGAGAATTCTGTGTTTTACATATCCTTTTGTTGGTATTGCCATGCCTTGTGGAAGAATAATGCAGGGATTAGGGCAAGGAATACCTGTTCTAGTTATTACTGCATTAAGGGTATTAATTATTTCAGCTCCACTAGCATATTATTTTGCAATAATTGATTCAAGAGATATTGAGTGGGTTTGGTATTCAATCGCTGCATCTGTTAGTATCTCTGCAATTGTAGGCCCAATATGGGTATGGAAAACTATCAATGAAATGGAAGAATCAGATAAAAGTCTTAGTAACCAAGGCTAGGGCTAATAATGAGAGAACTATTCCTATAGCTCTGTCCATAATTACTGAATTTGAGCGTAATCTATCAATTAAAGGAGTTCCCGCAAGTATTGCAGCAACTAATACATACCAAGTTGTGTCTATAATTCCAGCTAATATTGCCATAACTAATCGGTCTATTTGAGTCATATTAGGATCAATAAATTGACTAAAAATAGCTACTAAGAATACTAATATCTTAGGATTGAGAAAGGAAATCAGGAAACCTTCCATGAAACCTTTACGCCCGCTACCCTCATGTTCTTCATCCTCTTTCAAAGGAATGTAAGTTAACATATTATATGATAACCAAAGAAGGACTAGAGCACCTCCCCATTGTAATAACATAAATAACGAATCATGAGCTAATAAAATAGCCGAAAGACCTGTTACTGCAATTAAAGCATAAATTCCAAACCCAATTCCATGACCCACGCCAGTCATTATACCTTGTAATCTTCCACCAGAAATAGTATTTCTCAAAACTACAGCAAGACTAGGGCCAGGAGACATAGCTCCCATTGCACAAACAAAAGATAGACCCAAGAGGGATGTGAGATCAAGAGCCAATTTATTTTCTCCTAAACTTTACTATTGTTGAACCTAAACCTCTATCGGATAATCTAAGTTCTGAAATTTCTGGATAAATACGTTTTATATCTTTTTGTAAACCTTCCTCACGTTGAATATAATCTTTGATGACTGTACCTAAATTATGACCATGCACTAGCTCAATGGAATTTTTTGAAGACTCCCAAGCCTCAGCTACTGAAATTTGAGCTCGGATTTTAGCATCAGAAAGAGGTAGACCATGAAGATCAACCTTCATTGAATTATATACCTAATATCTCTTTAGTTTTTTCAGGATTGTCTGTTGTCAATGCTACATCTGCAGCATCCATTTCTATTTTCATAATATAAAATGAAATAATATTTATGCCAGACTCGCTCAACCTTGTTGCCATTTTTGCAAGTGCACCAGGTTCATTAGATAGTGTTGTTAAAATTAATTCATTAGCTTCAAAATTTCTTCCCATATCTTTCAACACTTTAGTTGTAGCTTCTTCATCATCAGTAACCATTGTTACTGAGGCTGTAGAACGACCCATACCAACACAACCAAGAATGTTTATTCCTCTTTCTCCAACTGCTGAGGCTACCTCAGCTAGCTCACCAGGCTTATCTGTTAAGGTTACATTGAATTCTTGCATAATGTTTCCCTGTCAAGGGGATATATATGAATTATGCTCTTCTAGATCTAGAGATAGTAACTAACACAAGTGAGAATACTACAAATATTAGAGAAAAACCTGGTGTATCTTCACTCTTAGATGCCTGAGCCTCTCCAATATTCAAAGGAACTGTGAGTGGTGCGCTTATACCTTCTGAACTAACTGCACGAACCCAAATTGTGTGATTTCCAGACCCTAGTTGTGTCTCCATAACTTCTATTTCATCAATTGAATCTACTGTATGCCAAATATCCTCAATTAGAACGTTTCTCCACTCAATATGTGAAATATTACCTTCTGTTACAAATTCCAAATTTTGATTTTCATAAACAAAAAATCTAGAAGCTGTATCATTTCCTCCATCGGTTTCATTACCTTCATAATAAATTACTGAAGTATCTGCACTTAGATTTATGGAAAGACTTGCATCATACTTGATTGCCTCATCTAATGCTGCATCCATTAAAACAAAACCCCAACCATAATCATTGTTTGGCCTTACAGGATGACTTAACCATTTGTATTCTGCAGTTGATTCTAAAATACTTCTAATCATTAATGGCTGTAAATCGGGATTTGCTTGAAGAAGTAAAGCCGCCATTCCAGCAACCATAGGTGTAGCCATACTAGTTCCAGAATAAGAAGCATATCCATTTCCGCTATTTGCTTCTACAGACATTACTGCAGAGCCAATTGCAGCTACATTTGGCTTTATTTGACCTTCATGAGTAGGTCCTTTACTGGAATAAACTGCTAAGTCTTTACTATCCTCAGTAGCTCCTACTGTAATCACATCCTTTGCAGCCCCTGGTGTGCCTATTGTTCCATAACCTCCACTGTTACCTGCTGCAATCATCAATGAAATTCCTGCAGCAACCATTTCATTTGCTAAGTGTGTTATCCGTTCTTCTTGTTCTTGAGTTAATTCAACCAACCAGACTCCACCAAGTGACATTGATGCTGCACGTATATTGTACTTAATTTGATTGTCAATAGTCCATTCCATTCCTTTCATTACCTCAGCAAAACTGCCTGAACCTCCACTATCCAAAACTTTGACACCTACAAGTGAGGCACCAGGGGCCACTCCTCTATAGGGAGTAGAACCATCACTCAGTGGCCCTTCATCAACTGAACCTGTACCTGCTGAAATACCTGCACAATGTGAACCGTGTCCTTGATCATCATAAGGTTCTGTTTCACCACTTCCATCGTCTCCACTTTCATCTAATGCGTCATAAAAGGCTATTACTTTTGGATCTGAGGTAGTTGGGTCATCATCAAAGTCATTAAGACCCACATGCAGAGGATCAATTCCTGTATCAATAATTGCAACTGTAATTCCTTCACCTGTATAACCAAAATCCCAAACTGTATCTACATGGTGTATACCTATTGCATTATCTAAAGCAATTTGTAATTCTCCATTTAATGTCAAGAAAACTACACCTTCAACTTCCAATAACTCATCCAAAAGATCAGTATCTACTGTACCAGAAATTATTGGAATATGATGAAAGCGCCATGAAGGTTCAAACCCTACTTCATCAATCAATAACTGTTCGTCATATTGTGTAGGCATATGATCAAAATCTACTAAAACTGAAATTTTACCTTCAAAAACATATTTACCTTGCTCAAGTGCAATGTCTAGCATATCATGCATACGATTTTTATTCATATCCATTCTAGTATCATCCCACCATTCAGCATCTTTATTTTCTACTAAAGAAGAGTATGAAACAATCTTGAATTTATCTTCTGAATCATCTCCAAAAGACAATGATGGCTGAAAACTAACCATAATGGCAAGCATAACTGCTACTAATGCACGCATAATTTAGCCAAGGAGTCTAGGATAAAAAAATATTGCAGAAAAAATGGTGGACCCGTCGGGATTTGAACCCGAGGCCTCCTGCTTGCAAAGCAGGCGATCTTCCAGGCTGATCTACGGGCCCGATGTAGTTTAATGGAGAAAGGGGAACATAAGGACAACTATCGTTATTTTCTAACGCCTGTTTGAACATTCCAAAGGCGATAGTAGTGCGATTTATTTTCAATTAATTCTTCATGTTTGCCTGATTCTACAACTTTCCCTTCATCTAAAACTATAATGGAATCACTGTGCCTTATTGTAGAAAGTCTATGAGCAATAACAATCGTTGTTCTATCTTTTGAAATAAGATCTAATGATTTCTGTAGTGCTTCTTCTGTTTCATTATCTACCGAGGAAGTAGCTTCATCGAGTACCAAAATAGGTGCATCTTTCAACACAGCCCTAGCAATTGAAATTCTTTGACGCTGCCCTCCTGATAATTTATGACCTCCTTCTCCTATTTGAGTATCATAACCATCTGGAAGACTTGCTACAAAATCATGTATTTCAGCCACCTTAGCAGCTTTAATTATTTCTGCCTCTGATGAATTAGTACTGCCATATGCTATATTTTGAAACACTGAACCCGGAAACAAAGTAATTGTTTGGGTGACTAAAGATATAGATGATCTCAAATCTTTCAAATTTAATTTTGATATTTCATCACCATCTAAGGAAATATTCCCAGAATTAGGAACATGAAAGCGTAATAATAATCTAATAAGTGTTGTTTTTCCACTGCCTGTAGGGCCTACTATTGCCTGTGTAGTACCTGCCTTAATGTTAAAGTCAAAATTATCTACTACAAGCTCTCTGCCAGGATAAGAAAAACTAATATTTTCAAAATGAATCTCCCCCTTAACTTTAGATTTATCTAATGGGGTTGCCCCTTCTTCAATCCTAATTTCTGTTTCTAGTAAATTAAGAACTCTAACTGTAGAAACCATAGCTCTTTGGTATAAATCAAAAGTTTCTCCTAACCTTGTCAGAGGCCAAAGCAATCTTTGCATCATAAATATCATAACACTATAGGATGCAACCGCCATTTTGTCCTCTAAAGTTAGCAAACCTCCATGAAGTAATGTTCCCGTGAATCCAATCAGTATGGCCATTCTGATAAGTGGAACAAATGCTGCGCTAAGTTTTATTGCATCCCTATTTGCCTCTCTATAAGCCTGAGATGCTAGTCTTACTCTTTCAACTTCAAGATCTTCACTTGTAAAACTTTTAATTGTACTTATTCCACTCAAATTATTTGATAAAAGTGCATTAAGTAAACCCACTTCTTTTCTTACTTTAGAATATCTCGGTGCTATTCTAGACTGAAATCTAAACGAACCCCAGATAATTACAGGAATCGCTCCAATAGAATAAAGTGCAACTGTAGGAGATATGTAAAAGAAAATGGCTCCAATTATCAAGACTGTCGTGCCAACTTGTAGCAACTCATTTGCCCCTTTATCCAAGAATCTTTCAAGCTGATTGATATCGTCATTCAAGATTGACATCAACTCACCCTTCGATTGATCACTGAACCATTCCATTTCTAAATTTTGAATATGTGAATAAGCATCTAACCGTAACTCGTGTTGAACTGTCTGAGCAAGATTTCTCCAAAGAACTCCATAAATATATTCAAATAAGGACTCAAAAACCCAAATAATAATCGTTAAAATTGATAATACGATTAATTGCTCTTTAGGATCTGAATAACCAAAATCCGCTAAAACCGACTCATCCCGTTTAACTACTACATCAACTGCTGCACCTATCAGTAAAGGTGGTGCAAGGTCAAATATTTTGTTCAATATCGAGAATAAAGTAGCTAACCACATTGTAGATCTGTGATTTTTTGTATGGGCTAATAATCTGTTGATTGGTGCCTGCTCGGTCATTCTTTCCTTTTGGAGTCCACAACAATACTGTGTTTTGAATCCTTTAAATCCTCTTCATCCAATTCAGAATTTGTTATTACTGAGGATTCAACATTGACATTGTCCTTGCTAAATTCCAATGTTGATTTACTAATGACTGAATGTTGAATGTTAATTATTTGAGTAACTTGAGTTGGCCTAGCGGCTTGTATTCTTGACATAATTCTAGCTGCCATTGGTAAATCTGAATTTATTGAAGATACTTCTCTCATTAATTCTATATCAACACCTAATTTTTCTAAAGCTGATAGTGGATAATTGTACGTCAATGTATCAATTAAAGATAAGAAAGAATCCTTTTCACGAACCATATTTTTGTTAAATCTAGTAACTTCTGTTTCCCATGCATCTGTGACTGCTTGTTTCTTGTATTTATCCTCATAAGTCTTATTTGCAAATTTACGTTTAATACTCTGAATATCTGCTCTCAAAGGATTAGTGCGACCAACACCTTGTAGAACATCTGCCCAAGTATCATGTGGAAAACTAATAGTGGTACCTTCTCCGGACAGATAAACTATAGTTTGATTGAATGTGGAAGTATTCTGTCTATCATCAAATATTTTTTCAAAATCTTCCTCTATTTCATCTGCAAATGATCTATAAAGCGCTTCATGACAACGGCGATCTCTCATATAATCCGATAAGAAAACCATACAAGCTAGAGCATGTAATCCTCCTTTCTTGTAATTTGGACCATCTTTCAATAATCTTTGCAAAATTAAAGAAACATAATTTTCCATTCCCTTCCGAGAATTATCTTTAACATAATTCTTTGACAATATAGTCATACCATTATAGTGCATTTCCTTAATCATTAACCAAATAAAAATAGGACTTCCTTGAGCATAATTTGTTAATTGCTCTATCGAAGTAGGATCATAACGTATATTGGAAAAGTCAAACATTCTTTCACACAATCTCGAAACATTTTCATCAGAGAATAAAGGAACTGTTAGTCTCTTAAATTTTCTCTGAAATTCATCTGGCAATTTATTCCAATCAGCTTCTCTTGCAGTAACTACCAGACCTTTAGCATCTCCATCAATAATTCCATGAACTATATCTGTATTCTCAGGTATATCGTCATAGAAGAGCCTCATACCGAATTCGAGATGAGCATTAGTTATTCCTGTAGTAGTTAAAATTCCAGTTGGAACTTTGTCCATAAATGAATCAAATATCTCAAACAAAAGGGTGGTTTTACCTACACCTGGTTCTCCAATTATTACATAATTATCATCAGATCGGCTATCAAGAACTTCCAAAATATGGGAAGCTCTTTCATCATCTAAGTATACATTCTTTCTTAAATTTGGAGGGAGACTCCATTCGCTTAAAACAGTATTAGGATCTGTTGGAATTTCAAAATATGAAGAAATTGCTACATCTCTAAAATTGTTATGGAGATAATCTAATTGTTTGACGTTATCTGGCCAATTAGAATAGCATTCCCATCTTCTTGTAAAAAGGTCTAACAAAGTTTCTCCATCAGGAGCTAAATCCGAGGGTTTAACCCAATCCTTAACTGTGTCTCTATGTTCAGATGTAACTGATGCCAGTGGTGCTGGTTTTTTACCGGCAGGTATAACTTTTTCTCCTATCTCAATCCATTCATCTAACTCAACCGAATATTGTTTATTATCATATTTTCTTGAAAAAGAAGTCTGCGCTTTGACATTAACTGAACCTGCAAATTCTGTAACAAGATTTACTTCTAATTCAACAGATTCAGATGCACCTAATGATTGGAGCTTAATCTCCCCTTGCTGCCTAATCCCCTCACTAAATTGAATATCCATACTAGATGCATGAGCATGGCCCTCGTTTGTAAGTTTTAATGAATACTTTTTCCATTTCCCTGGAATCATATTTTCTGGTAAGAATATCTTAATATTTGGCCTCCAAGAATCTAAGGAACTGTCAATTTCAGTCAACGTTTCACTTGATAATCGAGAAGCTTCAGAATAATTATGATTAGACATATAAGATTTCATTTCCTTAATCTTCTCAAGAAACATTGATACATCTATAGCCTTCTTAGCCTCATCACATTTACTCTCTAAAATTGTAGAAGAATTCTGAGCCTCTGCAAATGTTTTTTTCCTTGTAGCAAGCTTAGAACGACTTGCCCGTATTCTTTCAAAAATTTCATCAAAAGGCATCTACTTCTCCTTTTTCAGACTCTCCAAATAATCTGAATTTGTTTCTGTTGATACTTCGGTGTTTATCATCTCTTCAATTTCAGAGAGGTCAGTTGCTAATTCAGGAGAAGAGATACCCTGAGCTTCCATTTCAGCCAATTCATCCTTAAGCTGTTGAAGTTCAAGCATTGACTGGTTAGCATTACCTGTAATCTCAGTATAATTTCCTAACAATTCTTTAGCTTCTGAAAGATCACTTGAGAAAAACTGCAATCCTCCTGAATTACTCAAACTTTCAATTGCCTTATTTATCTCAGAATCGCTTACTCCCATTGAATTAAGATTTTCTAACCCTTCGAGCACCCCTGTAAGTGATCTACGTGCTGCAAACTCTGCTAAACCTGCCCCTAAAAGAGCTACCATCGAGCCTATGGCTCCATAGGCATACATATTAGGAATCTCAGGCAAGAAATCAGAATTATCACCCACACCATCTCCATCGGTATCTATACATTCTGTAGGATCACTTGGGAATGCATCACCATTTGTACCATCTTCATTGTCTCCACAACCATCCCTATCTCTATCATACCATTGTGTATTATCCATTGGATAAACATCTGTTTGATATGTGTAATTATCTCCATCATCAACATAATAGTCAGGATAAACAAACCACTCGCCCCAAACTCCAAGATTGTCTTCTACCCTTAAGGAAATGGAATAATTACCTGGAGTCAAGTCATCGATTCCCTTACTCGAGCAAGTCGGAGATACTTCCAAAATTACTGGCATAACATTTAGATTATGGATTTCATTATCTAAATAATCCATTTGCCATTCACATCGATTCACTCCAACATCATCAAAACCACGTCCAAATAAATCTAAAGTCACATATCTTGGATTTTCTTTATGATATACATTGGATTTAATTGAATCTATTATTGAAGTTGGAGGAGCATTCACTAAGAAATCAGTGAATTCTGTTTCACTCCATAAGCCGTCGGTGTCCTTGACTCTCAATGAAACTACATAATCTCCATATGGCAAATTATCAAATTTCAACTTATCATTTGTTAATTCATGACTAACATTATCTAAAACATCTCCATTGAGCATCCAGTCATATTCAATAATACCTAAATCATCAATGGCAAAATAATCAATTTCAATACTTTCACCTTCAAGAACAATATCTGATAGTACATTTAATGAATCTACTCTAGGAATACCATTTACTCTGAAATTAGAATACCATTCCATTGCAAAGCCTTCGTTGTCTGTTACCCGATAAGTAATCTGATGCATGCCTGGATTTAACGTATCTACGACTGCAGTCTCATTATTGCTAATTAGCCCATTTAAGCTAGAAATCCATTCGTGATTTACGACCATTACATCATCACTATAATTACCATACATGTACAACAATTCTGTTTCATTTACAAAATCATCTGAGAAAAATATTCCGAAAATTTCTGGAGGTTGATTATTAATTTTTAAAGATTGATTATAGTAAAAGATAGATGTTGCATTATCACTATCTGTGGCTATTATTCTAAAGTCATAATGTATACTTTCAAAAGAAGAATTAGTAACAAAGATTGTACTGAACATATCCTCACTCATTACTGAGAATGAAGCATTATATCTTGTCCAAGAATCTTCAGTAAATGGATGCTTATAATCTAATTCAAATGAAATTTTAGATATAGAATCTTCCATATCATAAATCTCTCCACTTAATGTGATATTTTCAAATCTAAAAACTTCTGTACGATCCCAATTAACATTCATAATTTCAGGATAAGAATTTATTCGAATCGTTAAATTTACAGGATCTGACCATTGATTATCATTATCCATTACACGGAAACTTATGATATGCTCCCCTATGCTAAGCTGTCTAGTAGCAAAAATAGCTGAAGTACTAATCAATCCATCTCGTGAGGATTCCCATTCATATTCTGTGATAAAGCCATCAATATCATCCCCATAACCACTAAATTCAATCATTGAGGCTGTATTGAAAACATTGCCTTCTAAAGGCACAATATTCGCTACAGGAGTTCCATCTCTTACATCAACCCATGAATCTGCATATTCTGACCAGAAATTACTATTATCAAGAACTCGCAAAGTAATGGTATGATTACCTTGAGAAAGATTACTAATAGAAAATATTGAAGAATTAGATAAATATCCATCTAAAGAGGAATACCATTCGTAACCTACAATAAAACCAGTTTCATCATTACCTGTTCCATTAAACAAAACATTGCTGACATTGTAATAGGCTATTTGTGGAGATATATCCTGGATTGTAGCAAAAGGTGCTGTATTATCTATATACCAATTCCAACTTGTTATGTTACCTACATTTTCTGCTAAATCAATAGCCCTAACATCAAATAAATGATTGCCATCAGATAAATTGCTATAATTCTGAGGGATTGAACAAGAAGACCAATTTGTTTGATCTAATCTACATTCAAATGAAGAATTCAACTCATTACTAGTAAAATTGAATGTTGCATTACGATCTGTAGTATAATATTCTGGACCTAAATTTATGAATGCCAAAGGATTTGTTATGTCTATAGTCCAATTGTAATAGGTCGAATTGCCCACATTACCAAGAACATCTGTTGAAATAACATAAAATGTGTGGTTACCTTCTGATAAATTATAATATGATTGTAGATTTGTACAATCAGACCAATTATTGCTATCTATCTTACATTGGAATGTTGAATTAAGTTCATTGCTATCAAAGTAGAAAGTTGCCGATTGATTATTAGTTAATTGATGAGGATATGAAGTAATAATAACAATTGGACCTGTAATATCTATTTCCCAGGTATACGAAGAGAAATTACCTGTATTTCCTGCTATATCTATAGACCTCGCATAGAATGTATGATTTCCTTCTGATAAGTTGCTATAGGATTTTGGACTACTACAACTAGACCATATTGAATTATCAATTGTACATTGGAAAGTAGAATTCAATTCATTACTACTGAATTCAAAAGTTACGGATTGACTATTAGTTCGGTTAGCTGGTCCTGAGCTAATACTAGTGATTGGATTTGTAATATCTATAGTCCAATTATAATATGTCGAATTGCCCATGTTTCCAGCCTCATCCATAGCCTTTACTCGGAAAGTATGGTTACCTTCTGATAAGTTACTGTATGATTTTGGATTGCTACAATTACTCCAGTTTTCTGAATCAATCCTACACTGGAAGGTCGAATTATCTTCATTACTACTGAATTCGAAAGTGGCTGACTGGCTATTGGTCGGATTACTTGGCCCTGTTGAAACTGTGGCAACTGGATCGGTGAGATCAATAGTCCAATTATGGTAATCAATGGCACCTGTATTCCCTGAAATATCTGTGGCTTTGACGGAAAAACTGTGGATGCCTTCTGACAAACTGCTATACGATTTAGGACTGGTACAATTAGACCAACTTCCGGAATCCATCCTACATTGGAAAGTATCTGAAGTGTCATCCGTACTAAATTGGAAGAGAGCTGACTGGTTGTTGGTCGGGCTGCTTGGACCTAACGAAATACTGGCTGCTGGACCTGAAAGATCTATAGTCCAATTGTGGTAATCTGGACTACCTGTATTACCTGCAACGTCAGTGGCCTTTACCTGGAAACTATGAGTATCTTCGGATAAATCAGAATACGAAATAGAACTACTACAACTACTCCAACTTCCGGAATCTATCTTACACTGGAAGGTCGAATCGTCCTCGTTACTACTAAATTCAAAAGTTGCCGACTGATTGTTGGTAGGATCATTCGGGCCTGATGATATTGTGGCAATTGGGTCCGTAAGGTCTATTGTCCAGTTATGATAATCCGAATTACCTGTATTACCTGCAACGTCAGTGGCCTTTACCTGGAAACTATGGTCACCTTCTGATAAACTGCTATACGATTTAGG
>Ga0208408_1000464_pt1 | contig 26882 bp, 29 predicted proteins | sample ETNtaG_4_FD_185776 | JGI IMG/M metagenome (GOLD analysis project Ga0208408, IMG submission 185776) | Marine microbial and viral communities from oxygen minimum zone, Eastern Pacific Ocean - ETNP201406SV67 (SPAdes) (version 2) | ecosystem: Environmental > Aquatic > Marine > Oceanic ... | reverse complement strand
AGAGTAACACTAATAGGTTTAAAGTGTATTATTTCTTAATAATTCTAACGAAATTTCGTTTTCCTATTTGTAATGTTTTATCGATAAGATCATCTGAATTAATATCTAAATTTTCATATTTTTCATCATTAATTTTGAAAGCACCTGATGAAATAAGCCTTCTTCCTTCAGAATTTGACTTGATTATGTTGTTATCTAGTAAAAATTTAGGTAAATGTAGTTCAATATTGCTATTAATTGAAATATTTTCTATTTCATCTGGAATATTTTTATTTATAGTTATATTTTCAAAAGTTTCATAGGCTTTTGATGCTGTTTTGTCATCAAATAATTCTGTAATAACTAAATTACCAAGTAATTTTTTTAAATTAAATGGATTTTCTTTATCTGATTTAACATCTTTCTTGTAGTTTTCAATTTCTTTAATTTCCAAATCTGTAAGCATAAGAAAATAATCCCACATTGTTTCATCTGGTATGCTCATTATTTTACCAAAAATGTTTTCTGGAGTATCGGTAATAGATATATAGTTGTCGTAAGATTGAGACATTTTTTTCTTCCCATCAGTACCTATAAGAAGTGGAAACGTTATTGCAATCTGTGGATCAATATCATAAAACTTTTGAATTTCTCTCCCAAGCATTAAATTCCAAAGTTGATCATTTCCACCTATTTCAATATCTGATTTTACAGCTACTGAATCGTAACCCTGGAAAAGTGGATAAAAGAACTCTAATAATGATATTGGATTTTTATTATCATACCTCTTGGAAAAATCTTCTCGTTCTAACATTTGAGCTAATGTAGTTGATGATGCTAGATGCATCATGTCGTTTATTGTTAATTTAGATAACCAGTCTTTATTAGAAACAACCTCTAAGTTATCTTTATGTAAAATAGTTTTAATAATTGGAAGAACTCCATCAGAATTGACACCAATGCTATCATCATCCAAAACATTTCTAGTCTCTGATTTACCCGATGGGTCTCCAACTTTCGCTGTAAATTCTCCTAAAATTAATATTACTTCATGCCCATATTCTTGGAATTTTCTTAAAGCTCTTATAACTGCATACCAACCTAATGTAACTTCAGGGGCAGTTGGATCAACACCAAGTTTGACTCTTAATTTTTTCTTAGATTTTAATAATTTTTGATAATCTTCAACTGGATTGATTACAGATGAACGTTCTTCTATATATTTCATTTTAATATTAACGAAAATCTCCAGAGATGTTTATCTCTAGGCTTAGAATTTTTTCTTTGTTTCGCTATTGCTTTATCTGCTGGATGAATTCTTGGGGATAAGTTAATAGGTCCATCTAAAATATTATCACCATCATTTTTCAAATTTATTCCTAAAGCTTTTGTTACATTTCCTGGACCAGTTAAATTATCAGTTCTCATTTTTGTTTTTCTTCTTACTTCTATATAATTTTTTCCTAACAATATTTTCCCTGATCTGATAAGAACTGCTTCGCAGGAACCTTTTTTAGACGTTAAAAGATATAAACTTTTATTTGACCCATATGATTTAAGAATTAATACTGAAGGAGGTCCTAGTGGTAATGTTTTTGGAATTTTTCTACTTAATTGTGTAGCTAGAGACATTTGATCTGTATTGGCTCTACCGAACGCTTCTGTTTCAGTAATAAGTATTTCAGTAAATTTTCCATTAAAATTTGTAGACAACCTCATGCCTAATAAATCTACAGCAGCTTTAGAAGATTTTTGTGATAGTAGCTGATAAACTCTATTGTCTAAACCACTTATATCGTTCATGATTTACTCATATTCAATGATATTTTAAATTTATTTTCTATTTTCTCAGCAAGCATTTCCAAAAGCCCTCTTGTTTCTTCTTCGTTGTAAGTTTGTTCATAGTTTCTTGTACTTATTCTAATTCCTAAATTTCGAGATTTCTCTTTTACATAATCATCAAATATGTCAATTTTATTTTCATTATTTTCAAGGAGTGTTTCAACGTATGTAACTAAATCAATGGCTTTAAATTCTAGAGGTACAGTAAATGATAAGTCAAACTTAATAAAAGGATACTGAGCTAAAGGAACATATTCAGATCTATTACTAATATCATTACCTAAAGTATCAATATCTAATTGAATTAAAAAAATTGGATTATCTATACTTAGTTCTTCCATTAAATCATATGCTATTTGACCAAAAAATCCTACGTTTTTATTATTTTTAATTATTAAATATGAGTAATTCTGATGAAATCCTGGTTTAGATAGACTTTTTATATCATAAACTCCGATTAAATTATCAATTATGTGTTTTACGTAATGAATATCATAATGTAATACATCACCACGAAGATCATTATTTGTTACTTTTGATGGAATTAAAACACCGACAGAATATGTTTGATTAGGTATTTTTTCGTAAAGTGTGTGTTTTGATTTATCAAAAATTGTATTAATTTCAAAATACTTCTCAGAAATATTGTTTTGCTCAAGATTAAATATGTATGTGTTTAATAAAGACGAAAACAAATTAGATCTCAAATATTTGTTGGTTGTATCAATAGGATTGAAAACTTCAACATATTTTTTCTCAGGGTTAAATCTACTATTACTTATTTCATCCACAAATGATAAAGTTTGAACTTCCTGATAATTATTCGCCCTTAATTTACTACTAAAATATGTTTTTAAATTCCAAAATACACCGGTGTTGTTTTTGTTGTTACCGTACGGAAGAGTGCTCTCAAAATTATTAAATCCAAAGTGTTTAGCTAATTCTTCAATTATATCTATAGGTCTTTCTAAATCATATCTCCATGATGGTGATAAAAATGAAATAGATTCTTTTTCTATATTATGTTCGATATTTAATCTTGATAAAGTTTTAGTTATAAATTTAGAATTCAGTTTAGTTCCAAGGATTTTGTAAATTTCACTATCATTAAACGAGACAGTTTTATTTTTAATTTTCTTCTTGTCGTCTACTAAAGGTTTAGAATATTTTATTTCATGATTTGATGAGAAAAGTTCAATAAATCTCAGCAATGCATCTTCTTGTAAGTTGTAATCGATTCCTCTTTCAAATCTTATAGAAGCATCTGAAATTAAATTTAATTTTCTAGATGTATTCATAATTGAAACTTTATCAAAATATGCACTCTCAATTAAAAGATTCACTGTATTCTCGGTAACTTCAGTATCAAGTCCTCCCATAACGCCTGCTAATGCAATTGGTTTATCATTGTCTGTAATCACTAAGTCACTTTCATTAAGATTTCTTAATTGATTATCTAATGTAGTTATTTTTTCTTTATTTTTAGCTTTTCTTACAGAAATAGTCCCAAATATTTTATCTCGATCAAAAGCATGAAGAGGTTGTCCAATGTCGTATAAAACATAGTTAGTTAAGTCAACTACGTTGTTAATTACTCGTGTTCCAACCTGTGAAAGCCTATATCTTATAAAAAAAGGTGAATCAGTTATTTTAAAGTTTTCAATTTCAACCGAAGCATAAGAATTGCATTCAGTAATCTTTCCACTATTAGTATTAAGAACATTCTCTATAGATGCATCAATTTTAAAATTATTGGTAATGAGTTTTAAATCAAAATAATTACTTAGCTCCCTTGCTATCCCCAAGTGAGACATGCAGTCTCCTCTATTAGGTGTTACACCTATTTCCCATGATGTATCATATGAACTATAAGTAGAACTAAAATCTGTACCTGGTTTTATATTTTCATCCAAAATTAAGATTCCATCATGTTCTTCCCATAGACCAAGTTCTTTAGCTGAACATATCATTCCATTTGAAACAACGCCTCTAATTTCCCTTTTCTCAATTAAAAAATTATCTGCAATATGCGATTTAGGTAATGCAACTGGAACAATTGCACCAATATCAAAATTCCATGCACCGCAAACAATTTCATAAGTATTATTTCCAACGTCTACTTGTGTCACTCTTAATTTGTCTGCATTATTATGTGGATAAATATCTACTACTTTACCAACTACTATATTTTTATAATTTGGTTCGATAATATTCATATTTTCGATTTCAAAACCTAGAGATTCTAAACCTTCAGAAATTTCATTATTACTAATATCTGATAAATCAATCCATTCATTTATCCATGATTTTAAAATAATCATTAAAACTGCCTAAGAAATCGTAAGTCGTTATCATAGAAATTTTTTATATGGTCAATATTATGTCTTAACATTGCTAGTCTTTCAACGCCAACACCAAAAGCGAATCCTTGAGTCCCCTTTTTAAAACCCACCTTTTCAAACACATTAGGATCAACCATTCCACATCCTAAAATTTCAAGCCAGTTATTATCTTTCCAACTCACTAATACTTCAGCTGAAGGTTCTGTAAATGGAAAGAAATGTGGTATAAATTTTGTTTTAATATCTTTACCAAAAAATTCTTTTACAAAAAATTCTAAAGTTCCTTTTAAATCAGTAAAAGATATTGCATCATCTACTGCTAATCCTTCAATTTGATGAAATACAGGTGAATGTGTTGAATCAAGCTGGTCAGATCTATAAACCCTTCCTGGAGAAACTATATAAATTGGAGGTTTGTTTTCTTGCATATGCCTTACTTGGACAGTGCTTGTTTGAGTCCTTAGCAAATTGTCTAAGTTTTTATCTAAATACAATGTATCTGATTCATATCTTGCTGGATGCCAAATAGGTGTATTTAAAGCATCAAAATTATGCCAAGAAGTTTCGGCTTCTGGACCATGAGCAACGGTATAACCAATAGAAGAAAATATTTGCACTACTTCTTCCATCACTGATGAGATTATATGTTCTTTTGTTCCAGTATTTTCAAACCAATTGATAGTTATATCTGTAAATTCATTATCTTCCCTGTCTTTATATTTAGCTTTAACTAGTTTTAATCTGTGTGATTCAATATCATTTAAAATATTTTCAGTAATTTTTTTGATTTTTTGACCATATTTCTTCTTATCAAGATCACTTAAGCTTGCAAGATTTTTACGTTCTTCAGAAATAACTGAATTTTTTCCAAGAAATTCTTTTTGAATATCAATTAAATTTTCAAGTGTATTAATTTCTTCGATAGCTAATAAAAATGAAGAATATATTTTATCTAAATTTAATTCAGCCATTTATATTTTTTTTTGCTAAATCTACAAGTTTTTTAAATCCTTTTGGGTCGTTTATAGCTAAATCTGCAAGAATTTTTCTATCAACTTTTATCTCAGCATTGTTCAATCCATTAATAAACTTTGAATAAGATAATCCGTGTGTACGTGAAGCAGCATTTATTCTACTAATCCACAATCTTCTAAAATCGCCTTTTTTATCTTTTCTATGTGTAAACGCATCAGCTCCAGCATGCATAACTTGTTCTTTAGCGGCTCTTAATCTTTTACTTCTTGCTCCTGTGTAGCCTTTCGCTTTTTTTAAAACTTTTTTTCTTGATTTTCTACTACTAACAGATGAACTAATTCTTACCATTTAACTCAACAACTTTCTTATTTTTTTACTGTCACCCTTAGATGACTCTACATCTCTTTTTAACCTTGCCCAAGTGTTACTACCTTTAGCTAACTTATAGTGAGATGAGTGTGATCTTCTTCTCATAAATTTTCCTGTTCCAGTAACTCTTATTCTTTTCTTCATTCCTTTATGTGTTCTATGTTTCATTTTTTTACTCCATTTGGTGCTAATACCATAGTTAAAGACCTAGCGTCAGGTTTTGAGGTTGACTCTATTTCAGATATTTCACTTAGTTCTTCCTTAAACTTATCAAGCACTCTTTGTCCAAACTCAGGATGTTCTGCTTCTCTCCCTCTAAATTTCATAGTAAATTTAACTTTATCTCCTTCACTTAAAAACTTTTTTGATTGATTAAGTTTATTTTGAAAATCATGAGTATCAATCTTAGGTTTTAGTTGCATTTCTTTAACATTGATTTTTACTTGATTCTTCCTTGATGATTTTGCTTTTTGAGATAATTCATATTTATATTTCCCATAATCCATAAGTCTTGCAACTGGTGGTTTACTTTCTGGAGAAACCTCAACTAAGTCTAAATCTAATTCTTCAGCTACAATTATTGCTTTTTTTAATTCTAAAACTCCAATTTGAACACCATCAGGCGCGATAACTAGTAATTTTTTAGATTTAATATCATCATTTATATTAAGTTCCGGTATAAGTACTCCTTCCATAAAAAAAAACAGCACGAAGCCGTTTTACTTACTCCACTATTGTTCACAGTGGGTGGAACATTGTTCGCTTAATCAATTATATCTTATTCAAAATAAAATCAAGTAAATAATAAATTAATAGCTTTAGCGGCTTCAGAGCCTTTGTTTCTACTATCTAGAGTACGATTTTTTGCTTGTTCTAAATTATGTACATTCAGTACACAGTTTGCAATATATACAGAATTATTAACTGATAAATTGATAAGACCATTTGCTACTGCACTTGATATATATTCATAATGATCAGTTTCACCTTTACAAATAATTCCAACTGCAATGAATATATTGTATTCTTTTGATAGAGTATTAATTTTATAGACTATATCCCAGCTTCCTGGAACTTCAAAAAGAGAAAGTTCAAAAGATTTATCAATGTCTCGATTTATACCTTCTAATAATTTATCTGTTATGTCTGAATAATATCCTGAATGTACAATAGCTACTTTATTCATCTTTAAAATTGTGTCCCATTTTTTCTTGTTTTGTATCTAAATATGTTTCGTTTTCTTTAGTTTTGTTTCCAATTAATGGTGTGCGTTTTGTGATGTTTAAACCAAAACCTTCTAGGCCGGCTCTTTTTGATGGGTTGTTAGTTAAAATGTTCATATTAGTAATACCTAAATCTCTCAAAATTAAAGCACCGGTACCATAATCACGTTGATCCATTTTAAATCCTAATTTTAAATTAGCATCAACGGTATCCTCTCCATCGTCTTGCAGGGAATAAGCTTTAATTTTGTTACCTAACCCAATACCCCTGCCTTCATGACCTCTCATATAAAGCAATACTCCAGAACCATTTTCTGTTATTGCTTTAAAAGCATTTTCTAATTGTGAACCACAATCACATTTGTTAGAAAATAAAACATCTCCCGTTAAACACTCTGAATGAACCCTAACCATTGTTTCATTACTTTCAAGATAGTCATTAAATGTTAATGCAATATGTTCAGTGTTATCTAAATTATCTTTATATACATGAGCAGTAAAATCACCATATGCAGTTGGTACTTTAGCTTTTGAAACAAAAGATACGATATCAGTTTTCTTGATTCTGTATTCGATTAAATCCTTTATCGTTCCAATAGGTAAGTTATGTTCTTTTGAAAAATTTATCAAATCATCATAACGCGCCATAGAGCCGTCTTCATTGATTATTTCACAGATTACTGCAACTGGATAATGTTCTGATAGTTTACATAAATCAATAGCAGCTTCCGTATGTCCTGCTCTACGCAAAACTCCACCGTCCATAGACAGAAGAGGAAAAATATGCCCGGGTACATTAAAATTTTCTCTAGTTGAATTTTCATTACACAAACCTTTGATAGTTTTATATCTATCTTCAGCAGAAATGCCAGTAGTTACACCATCACCCTTTAAATCAACAGAAGCAGTAAATTGAGTTTCAGTTTCATTATTGACGCCCGTCATTAATGATAAATCTAATTTTTGAGATATTTCACTAGCAATAGGTGCACAGACCAATCCCTTACCTTTAGTTATCATAAAATTTATATGATCAGGAGTTAAATATTCTGAAGATACTACAAGGTCACCTTCATTTTCTCTTTCTTCATCGTCAATAAGGATGATCATTTCTCCAGATTTGAATTTAGTTATTATTGTTTCTATGTCAGTTATCATTTATAAATCTTTCAACATATTTAGATAAAATATCATATTCAATATTAACTTGAGAACCAGGTTCTAAGTATTGAAAATTTGTTCTTTTGTAAGTTTCTTCAATTACAGCAACAGTAAATTCACTTTTATTTGGATTATTTGTAGTAAGGGACACACCGTTTACTGTTACAGATCCTTTATCTACTAAATATTTAGAGTTATTACTTGAAAATTTAAATTCCCAAAGATTATTTTCTTGCTCGATTATATCGATTACATTAGATACTTCATCTACATGACCCTGTACAACATGACCACTTAGGAAATCATTAGGTGTTACTGGCGTTTCTAAATTAACATAAGAATCTATTTTATAATTTTTAATAATACTTCTATTAATACTTTCGTTTGAAATTTGAAAGTTAATATTATCGCTCTCCACATATGTTAAAGTTAAACAAACTCCATCAACAGCTACGCTAGTTCCGGTATCGATATTTTTAAACTCATTATTTTCTATATTAATAGCTAATAAATTGTCTTGAATACTTGTAACAACACCTATATTATTTATTATTCCTGTAAACATTATTTTCTAGTATAAATTACTAATTCATTATCTTTAAGAAGAATTTTATTCTCTTCTTTATAAGCATCGTTAAATCCATTTTGGCTTAGGTAGTCCATAGATAGACCATTATTAATTATATTTTTGGAACGAAATTCATAAAATTTAAGATACTTATTATTCGTGAATAACAATTCATGCACGTACTTACCGCCTTCCACAAGTACTGACCTGCAATTATTTTCATTTAAGGTATTTTCTAATTCCTGTAGAGAACTTGATTCAATAAATATGTATTGTTTTAAGCTATCATTTTTTTTAATTTCATTAGGCACTTTGGATCCCCACCAAACAATTTTTAACGGACTGTTTGTAGTGTCTTTCAATTCAGGGTTCCTAATATTTAATATTGGATAATCTATAATAAATGTATTTTTACCAACCAATACAGCATCAACGGTTGCTCTTAAAATATGTGAAATGTCTAAAGATATATCATTTGTTATGTACTTATCTTTAGACTCAGAATCATATATATAATTATTATCTGAGATACCAATTTTTCCTATATAAGTAACAGAAGAAGATTTATTTATATTTTTATAATATGGATTGAGTAAATCATTAATGCCCTTTTCTAATGTAATATTTATACCGTTTTCACTTAGAAGTTGGATGCTTTTACCCGACGTTCGTGAGTCAATATCAATATCTCCTATAATTACATTCTTGATATTTGTATTAAGTAATTCTTTAGCACATGAGGGTGAGGTATCATCATGATAACACGGCTCTAATGTGACATAAAGATAATCATTATCTTCTAACTTAACATCTTTAATTAAAGAAACTTCAGCATGATCTAAACCTTTTTGTACATGATAAGATTTATTTTTTAAATTCATATTTTTATCAAATAAAGCAGCACCAACCTTCGGATTAGGAAAGGGGTTACTCTTTAATGCTTCTAGAGCTGCAATTGTCATACCTTTAGATATGTTTAAATAAGTTAAGTTGTTAACCAAAAATTGCTCCACCCTGTACTGATATATCAACGCCAAGCTCTTTTAGTTCCTTTAACATACTATCTGTAACACCACCATCTACCATGACTTCACCTTCATAATTTGGAAATAATATTTTAAATTCCTTAACTCTTTCTATTGGTGATATAAAAGGTTTTTGATTTGAAAAACCAGGATTCACGCAAAGTAATAAAATATAATCAATATTATATTTTTCATTGTGAATAAAGTTATTTAAGATATTTAGATTAGAAGTCCCTAAAACACCGACACCAGTTTTAATATTGCTTTGTTTACTCATTTCATTAAGAAATCTATTAATTGAATTTGATTCGGCATGAAGAGATGCTTTAGAAATATTATTGTTTTGCTTTATCAATTTCTCTAAAAGCTCTGGAAAATCATTAGTCATAAAGTGCATATCAATTATTAAATCAAAATCTTCTATGAGTTTATATACAATTTCATGTGAGATTCCAAATGTAGGACAAAATTCATTATCACCTATGTCTACATGGACATAGTCATATCTATCTTTCTTTATTTTAAGTTCTTCAAATACAGTTGATTGATCTGCAGCTAATATGCTTGCCGAAATTTTCATCTAACACCTCTTACGTAATCTACTACAGTCATTTTATTTTTACCTTCAGGAGTAATTTCAGCTGGATAAACATAACCATCTAATAGTTTAAAATCTAAACCTTGTGTTTCTAAAGCATATTTATGGATTTTAAAAAACTTATTATTGTGAACGTAATAGGCGGGACCAATTATATCAAATGCTCTAATTTTTTTTAATGCTTGTTCAATGGTGTCGTCATTTATACATAAATCATTCTTTTCAAATTTTTTAGTAAATGACTCCTTAGTCTTATTCTGATTTTCTAAATTATTTGTACTATTAATTATGTCATCATAAGAGTTTATAAAATCTTTAAAAGTTAAGTTATATATATCCGATGCATAGTAAGTTTCTAATAAGGTCATTTCTTTAGAAAACATTACAGGACCAGCATCTACGTATTTATTAATTTTAAAAATTGTATAACCCGTTTTTGTCTCTCCATTTAAAATTTGTGATTCAACAGGTGAAGCGCCTTTATATTTTGGTAATAAACTTAGATGTAGATTATAAATGTCTTTGTTGTTGTTTAAAAAATTATCAGTAAAGATACTTTTAAAACTAACACAAAACGCATTTACCATATCTTCATAGATATCATTTTGATTGAAGTATTTAAAATTGATATTATTTTTTATACTGAACAACTCAATATTGTTTGGTTTGAATTTGTTTCCTCTACCTGCTTTTATAGGTTCTGTAGTCACAACTGTTATATCTTTATTTTTAGTATGTAAAAATTTAAGATAGTCAATACTTCTTTCATCAGAACCAAAAAAATAATTAAACATCTTTACCTGGAAAACCATTTAATGAGATATCTTTTAGAGCTTGTTTACGTGTTTTTCTATCAAGACAGGTAATCAAAACCTTACCTTTTAAATGATCTAATTCATGTTGAAGTACCCTACCAAGTAGATCATCTCCTTCGTAAGCTATATTATTACCTTTTAAGTCAAAACATTCCATTTTTGCATGCTCTGATCTTGAAATCTCCCAATAATATCCTGGTAACGAAAGACAACCTTCAAGAAAGTTAATTTTTCCTGATTTCTTAATTGACTTTGGATTGACAGCTATATTTGGGCCATCACCAACATCGAATACAAAAACATTTTTATTAATCCCAATTTGAGGAGCAGCTAAACCTACTCCCGGAGCAGCGTACATAATTTCCAACATCATGTCTGTAAGGTTTTTTAATTCATTGTCAAAAGATGTCACGTCAGTAGATTTCATTTTCAATGAAGGATGTCCAAAAGTAACAATGTCTAACATTTCAAATATTCCTTATTTTTATCGGTTTAAACTTACTTACATCAGAAAACAAACTCATTATCTTATTGTAATTAAGATTATTTCTTAAAAATAACCTGATTTCATACTCAAATATGTCATTACTAGTTTTAGGCCCTAATATGTAATCTTTAAAATGTTCATTAATGTATTCATCTTTTGTTACAAAAGAATAAACTTTTATGTCTATGTTTGGGCCATAATCAAAACGTTCTTTGATTTCATTGTCTGCCAGCTTTTTAATTTTATTGATAGAGAATAAATCATTAAAATTCTGTTCACTAGTGGATAGTATCGTCACTTCAATATCGTTATTATTACAAAATTCTAACTGTTTTAATAAGGAAATTAATCTAATCGAGTTGAGTGTTTTGTTGGTTGATATCTTAGGATTAAATAACAGAAACATATCATTTTCTTTATCATCAAAATTATCTGCAAAGTTAAAATCAAAAAGTTTGTCTTTTACTATATCAGAAAATGTAAATGGTTTTATAAGAGTACTTTCAAATTTATTTCGAAATAAATTAATACATTCTTCTAAGCTATTTCCATATAAGTAAGTGATTTTATTATCAAAATCTATTTTATTAATATGCTGAATAGTGTTAAAAATATCGAGAGCTGGAAAATTGTTATAAAATGTAAAATTTCCACCAAAAATCATATTCTTATAAACTGCTAATTCTACAATGTTCATTGAATTTAGTTTTGGAAGGCTGAATGCTATGTTATTAGTATCATAAAAATGAAACATAGTTCCACCTTCTATTTCAAAATAGTTGAAATTGTTAGAAAGAATTATTATGTTTTTAAAATTCAATTCATTTGATAATATTTTTTCTATCTCATTTTTACCACCAGTTTTTTGATAAAAATCAATCGCTATATTTTCATTTGTTAACTTATTATGTAGTTTCAAACACTGCTCTAATGATGAGACTATAAATATATTTTTATATCTATCTGATACGCTATCTATCAAAGATTCTAAATCCTGTTGTTTGTATTTTTTGTTATTAATTTTATTTTGCTTTATAAAAGTATCTAAATTGAATATATTTGAAAGTAACATGCCAATGTTAAGATAATTTGATATTGCAAGTAACTTTATATAATTAAATTGATCTTTAGATAAGTTATATAATAAGTTCTGTACTTCATTGGTTTTTATATCATTTGATAATTTAACATTTGTATCGACAACAACAGCTTTGTATTTTTTATTTCTAAACATAACTTCTACGATTGAACCTACGTCTATTTTATTTATATACTTATCAGGTACTTTATATGTAAATTGAACAAATCTATATGTATTGTTATAGATTAATTCAACATTGATATACACAAGATTTAAAAAGTGTTGTTGATAATATGCTTAGCAATTATATTTTTATTTTCATTATCAGATTCAAATATTAAATTGTTTTGGTCGATTATTAAGATTTTATTGTTATCTGAACCAAAATCATTTTCCTTCAGGTTATTTATTACAAGGAAGTCACAATTTTTATCAGTTATTTTTTCGTAGTTTAAATCGTTATCTAACTGTGCAGAGAAAGCGATCACTTTAATGTCCTTATGTTTTGCTTTTATTGATTTAATAATATCAATATTGGGTGACAATTTTATAGTCATCTCACCATCTTTCCTATTCAATTTTCCTGTATGAGATTCTGGTATGAAGTCAGATACAGCTGACGTCATATAGATTTTTGTAACAGTGTCAATATTATTTAAAATTTCATTATTTAAATCATTAGAAGATACGTACTTAACATTATTAGCATGCGGTACAGGCTCAATTTTATCAGAGTGTATATATGTCACTTTAAATCCTCTTGATAGAAGTTCAAAGGCTATTGCTCTACCTTGTTTTCCACTTGATGAATTTGTAATCCCCCTTACAGAGTCAATTTTTTCATAAGTAGGTCCGGCAGTAACAATCACATGTTCATTATTACCTTTTATAATTTCAAATATTTCAGAGGGTTCCAAAAGCCTTCCTAAACCTTCATCTCCAATATCTAGACTTCCATATCGCGGTCCACAAAATATATGCCTATTGGCTAATTTTGATATATTAGTTTGTGTTTCTTCATTTAGATACATCTCTTCATGCATGGCAGGACATATATAGATACTTTTCTTATACATAAGCATTGTTGATAAAAGTAAGTCATCAGAAATTCCAGTACTTAATTTTGCAATAAAATTTGCTGTTGCTGGGTATATTATAACTTTGTCAGCCCATCGTGATAACTCAATATGTGGTGAACCAGGGTAATCCTCCCAGGAAGATAATACATTGTAATTACTTATAAAACTTTTACTTATATATTTAAGGCCTTCAGTAGTTGAAATGACTTTAATGTTATAAAGATCTACAAGTAAAGAATGTAATTCCTCTGTTTTTGAAGCAGCAATACTACCTGTTACACCAAGCAGTAAGTTCTTTTTCATTAGGGGTTACTCTTTTTCTGAAACCTCAACCTTACCGGCAGCTATTTCCTCAAAAGATACTGTTAATGGTTTTCTACTTAAACTTTGTACTTGAGGTGGTGTATAAGCACCAATACCTTCTCCCAGTTGATTAAAATATGAGTTAATATCCTTAGCTCTTCTTGCAGAAGCAATAACCAAAGCAAATCTTCCTGGTGTCTTATCTAACAATTCTTCAATAGGTGGTTTTATCATGATTCCTCTAAGTTACATATTATATCAATAATATTCTTAACAGTAGTATTAATATCAACATTCTTAACTATATAATCAAAATCATTTATCTTACTACGTTGTTCATTTGCTAAAGCCATTCTTTTTTTTATAAAAAGATCATCGTGGCCTCTTTCTTTTAATCTACTAATTAATTCTTCATCTTCTATGTCAATAAATATGCCTACAAAGTTATTATTGTTATTTAAAAGCGTAGTAGCACCATTTACTTCAACGTCTAAAACTATTATTGAATTTTCATTATCTAATTGATTTTTACCAGTTCCGTAATAGTCCGTACCATATTTTTCGTACTCTATAAAAAAATCTTCAGAAATTAATTCTCTAAATTGATTAGTAGATACAAAGAAATAATCTTGACCTTCTATCTCATTGTGACGTTTTTCTCTAGTTGTATGAGATATGGAGAAATATAAGTCTTGTTCCTTTATTAGTTCATTAATTATTGTTGATTTGCCTACTCCTGAGGGACCACTAAATATAATTATCATTTTTCACTACAGTATGTAGCTATTTTAATAATTAAATCATCATTTAGTTCGGATATTTTAATAGTTTCATTTAAACCGATTGAATCTAAATACCTTGCAGTGTTGACTTTTGCAAGCTTTTTATTGTCTGTAAGATATTTATGTAATCTAATTGAATTCAATTTATTATTGTTAACTGCTTGTGTAAGTGATTCAATTACAGATTCATAATTTAAATCAAAATTAAATATGAAGTCATTACGTAAATTTTTAATATTCTTTACGTTTATTAATATATCTTTATAACTCATTGCTTATCTTATCTAATATACCATTTACAAATTTAGCGCCTTTTGATGAAGAATGAGAATCAGCAATCTTTACCCATTCTGATATGATCACTTTATTGGGTGTTAATTTCATTATCAATTCTGAAATACCTAATTTTAATGTTATTAACTCTACCTTACCTATCCTGTCATAACTCCAGTTTTCAGAATATGTCTCAATAGAATTAATGATTCTATCATTGTTTTCTTTCGTGTTTAAAATTAATTGCTCTGCTCTTAATGTTTGATTTTCACTTAATAGATTTTTTTCAATTTCTATATCTTCTAAATCTTTATTAAAAAATTCTTGAAAACAAAGGTGTCTAAAATCTTTCATCATACTCTTGTAATATATGTAGAAGATTTTGTATCTATTCTAATAACTTCATTTTTCTCTATGAACATAGGAACATTGACTTCTAAGCCTGTCTCACAAGTTACTAATTTGTTTGAAGAGGTAACGGTATCTCCCTTAACTGCAGGCTCTGCTTTTATAACTTTTAGATCTACTGCACTTGGCAATACAACATCAATTGGGTTATTTTCATGCATTTGAATAATTAATTCCTGATTCTCTTTCATAAAAAGATGTTTATCCTCAATTATGATTTCGGTTAAAGTGATTTGTTCATAATTTTCATTATTCATAAAGATATATTCGGTACCATCTTTATATAAATATTGAAAGGATTGCTTGTCTATAAAAGCTTGCTCAACGTCTTCATCGGCTCTAAATGTTTTATCTACGACTCCCCCGTTAGTTAAATTTTTTAATTTAGTTTTAACAAACGCTTTACCTTTTCCTGGTTTTACGTGTTGATATTCTAAAATTAAAAAAATTGAACTGTCAACAATTATTGATTGACCTGGTCTTATATCGTTTGTTGAAACCATTAAGGAATAACACCATCTTCTTTTGCTTTATTCTTCATATTAATAAAATCTGAATAGTCATTAGTGAATGACATTTTGCCATTTTTATCTGTTAAGAGATAGTATATGAAATCACTTTCAGGAGCAGCAAGTGTAGCTAATAACGATCTTTCACCAAAACCAGAAATTGGAGTAGGTGGTAAACCAGTATATTTATAAGTGTTGTAGTTAGAATCTACTTGGAGATCAACAAGAAGTACTTGAGATTTTCTTTTTTGTAAAGCATATAAAACTGTTGCATCTATTTGCAACAGCATGTCATCGTAAAGCCTGTTTTTTATAACGGATGCAACTAATGGCCTGTCTTCCTCAAGTTTTGATTCAGCTTCAACTAAGCTTGCAATCACAAATAGTTGATTATAATTTTCTATCCAATATGGTAGTTCAGTATCTTGAAAAATTCTTTCAACTACATTTTCAAGTTCAGTGACCATAAGTTGTAAAATATCTTCACCGTTAGCTTCTAAATTAATTTCATATGTATTTGGATATATCAAACCTTCCCAATTTTGTAATTGACTATAATCACCGAGATATACATATTTACTATTTACTAATCCAGAAACTAAAGAATTTTCTAACAATTCAACATCAAAACCTGTTTGTGAAGATATTGACTCTAATGTTTCATTAATCCACAATCCTTCAGGTACAGTAATATTATAAGTTTTTAAAGGAGGCCCTTTTAGCAATATTTCAGTTAGCTCATCAAATTCAAGATTATTAGCTATTTCATATTCTCCAGCCCTTAACTTATCTGACATATTTTCATTTCTTAAATAAATTTCATACGCTAAGGAAGAACTTATTACTCCCTTATTATCTAAAATTGAGGTGATATCTGTAGCAGAAGACCCTTGCGGGATTGATATAAAAACAATCTTAACTTCCTGTGTATTTTCTGAATTAATTACATCAATACTTTTCTCAATCGAACTAGCTGCACTACTTGCAAATATTATTGAAGTTAGAACTGCTACAAGAGTTATTGCTATGTAAAAATAAGATCTATTTCTATAATATAAATTATTCATTTGAACAGTACGTTTCTAATAACTTAACAGCAGATAAGTCATCACTTCTTTTATCTGTGTCGTTATCTATAATTTTTGAAGTTAATCTTTCATCAACTTTTTTTATAGGTAGATCAAAATTAACTTTTAGTTCACTTTCTATAAAACTATCTACTAATTTACTCATTCTTGAAGGATTATTATTCATTCCTATCGGATACCCAATTATTATTTTATTTATATCCTCTTTTTCTATAGTTTCTTTTATTTCTAAAATTAATTCAGTATTTTTGGCATCGATTATTTTATGTGCGTATGGGATTGACACGTTACTTTTTTTTATAGCTATTCCTACAAACCTCTCTCCAAAGTCTATTCCTAATAAATTATTCAATTTAAATATTTTTAGTAAATTCCTGAGTTACATACTCAATACATTTGTCATCATCATATTCAGATGGTCCACCTCCAATTGACAAAGTTGAATCTTTCGAAGCACCACCGCCATAAAGTTTCGACGCTTTACTTACAATTTCAGATACATCAAAACTATCTAAAGTCTCACTATTTTTACAACCAACAATAACAGTTTTAGTTTCGATTTTAGCTAATAGAAAAGTGAAATCTAAATTATGATTTTTTATTGATTGTACTGCTATATCTTTAGCTTCATTTGAATCAGATATGTTTGCCGTTCCGATATAAGTTTTTAAATTGCTAATTTCTTTAGTTTCATTAATGATTCTCTCTAATTCTTTTCCACTTTCTTGTTTGTTATAAGTATCAATCTTTTTTTTAATATCTTCATAAGTTTCCATAAAAGATTTGAGTTTCTCTGGAACTTGTTCTATGTTTGTTTGCAGCATCTCACTTACTGATTTATAAGATTTATAAGCATTACTCATAAAGCTGTATGCTTGTTCCCCAGATAACATTTCTATTCTTCTTAAGTTAGAACCAATAGATGACTCATTTAAAAGTACTATCATTCCAACTTCGTTTGAATTATGAACATGTGTGCCACCGCAAAGTTCTTTAGAGAAGTTACCTATATTAACTACACGTACATCTTCATCATACTTATCACCAAAAAAAGCTAGGGCCCCTTCCTCCTTTGCTTTATTTATGTTCATAACATTCGTATCAACTGACAAATCTTTGTAAATATTATCATTACTCATTTGAAAAATTTCATCTAACTCTTCTACCTTAACTTTATCTGTATGGCTAAAATCAAATCTGAATTTACCTGGTGCAACGTGCGAACCAGCTTGTGCAACGTGATCTCCTAATATGTTTCTTAATGAAGAATGTACTAAATGAGCTGCTGTATGGCTTTTCGACACTGAACTTCGAAATCTTTCATCAACTTTTAATGTAACATTATCACCGATTTTTATTTTTTCATTTTTAATAACTAAACCTGTTGATCCTGTGTCAGACTGAATAACTTCTTTTACATCAATTATTTCATCATTAAATTGTATTGAACCTTTGTCAGAAATTTGACCTCCGGCTTCAAAGTAAAATGGATTTTCCTTAGTAAAAATAATTGAGTTGGACTCAATATTCTCTATATGAAAAATTTCTGATTCTATAGTGGTTGAATCATAACCAACAAATTTATTATTATCCACACCTTTAATTTTATTGCCTGTCACACTTTTTTTACCAGTATTTGATTTTTTTCTATGTTCATCTAGAAGTATATTAAATTTATCAATATCAATAGATAGATTATGTTCTATTGCTGTTTCTTGCGTTAATTCAAAAGGAAACCCAAATGTTTCAAATAAATAGAATGCGTCTTTTTCATTTAGATCTTTTTTATTATTAAGCATATTAGTTATTTCTTGGTTGCCCTTTACGAGAGTATTTTGAAATAATTCCTCTTCTTTTTTGAAAAGTTTAATTATTTTATCTTTATTTGATACCAACTCTGGATAAGTACTTTTATAGTCATTAATAACAATTTCGATTAAAAAATCTAAAGATGTTAACTCATCTGTAAGTCTATAAATTGCTCTGACAGCTCTTCTGATGATTCTTCTTAATATGTACCCTCTTCCTTCGTTTGTAGGCACAACCCCATCAGATATCATAAAAGTAGATGACTTTACATGATCAAGCACTATTCTTTCATATTTTTTGTCATTCTTTTTAATGATTTTATTAAGTTCACTGTACATAGTGTTGAATGTATCAATTTCAAATGGTGAATTTTTATCTTGTAAAACCATAGCGATTCGTTCTAATCCCATACCAGTATCTATATTTTTAGATGGCAAGTCGTCTATTACTTGATATGGTTTATCTTGAATTGACTCCATAAAAACTAGATTCCATATTTCTATAAACCTATCTTCTCCTCCACCAATTGGTCCACCATCTTCACCATATTCTTGTCCTCTGTCAATAAATATTTCAGAACAAGGACCACAAGGTCCTGGAATGTTCATATGCCAGAAATTATCCTCATCGCCTTTTTGTATACGTTCTTTAGGGATACCTATTGTATTTTTCCAAATATTGTAAGATTCTTCATCATCTTTATAAACAGTGAACCATAAATCATTTTTATCTACGCCTAATTCTTCAGTTATAAAGTTATAAGACAACCTCATTGCATCTTCTTTAAAATAATTATCAATACTGAAGTTTCCTAACATCTCAAAAAAAGTTAGATGCCTATCTGTATCTCCAACTATATCAATATCAACAGTTCTTATGCATTTTTGTGATGTAGTTAAATTATTGTGAGGAGGTTTTTTAGAACCCATAAAGAATTCTTTCAAAGGAACCATCCCAGCTGCTGTAAATAACAAAGTCTCATCATGTGGAATTAAAGAGGATGATTTTAAAATTTTATGATCGTTATCTTCAAAATATTTTAAAAATTTACTTCGTATTTGATTGCTATTCATCTTCATCCAAGTCAAGTTGTATGTTGTATTCCGCTAAATCTTCGTCTGATAATCTAGCTGGTGCATTAGTTAACGGATCTAACCCAGATTGTGTTTTAGGAAATGGTATAACATCGCGTATAGAATCAGCATTAACCATTTCAGCTATTAATCTATCAATCCCAATTGCAAATCCTGCATGCTGTGGAGTGCCATATGACAATGCTTCAATAAACCAACCAAATCTTTCATCTATTTCACTATCAGATAACCCCCACTTAGATAAAACACCAGTCTGTATTTTCGGGTCATTTATTCTTTGTGAACCTGAGCCAAGTTCAACACCATTGAGTACAAGATCATAATGTAATGCAGTAGCATTTTCTGGATTTTTAATAAATTCCTCAGTATTTTTAGGTGATGTAAATGGATGATGCGACGGTTGTAATTCTTCATTTTCATATTCAAAATAAGGAAATTCATCAATCCAAACAAATTCATATTGCTCTGTTTTGTTTGGAACATATATTTCTCTTCTTAGCAAATCAAGAATTGAAGCTGTCTCATCGGAAGTGCCAGCCTGAAATATTATTGTGCTATTGTTGTATTCCTTTATTTCATTAATTTCATTGTCTTTTAGTATTTTTGTTAATGGTCCGGAAATCTCATTATCAGTAATTTTAAACCATCCTAAACCAGCGCTTCCTTCCTCTTTAACAAGTTTGTCTAAATTATCTATCTCAGACCTAGTTAGCAATTTGTCTAAGATAAAACCTCGTACCGAACCTTTATTATTTATAGTATTTTTTATAAAAGATATGTCAGTGTCTACAAATATATTTGTTAAATCCATGATTGTTTCACTAATTCTTAAATCAGGTTTATCAGTGCCATATAACAATAATGAATCTTCATATGAAATTCTTTTGAAAGGTGTTTTTATTTGAATTGAATATACGGACTTAAGTAGATGCTTCATAGTTTTTTCAATTATATCTTGAACAATTATGGGATCAGCATTAGATATTTCTATATCTAATTGCGTAAATTCAGGTTGTCTATCTTTTCTTGAGTCTTCATCGCGATAACATTTTGCTATTTGATAATAGTTTTTAAGACCAGACAACATGAATAATTGTTTATACATTTGTGGTGATTGTGGTAAAGCATAGAAATTTCCAGGTGATTTTCTTGAAGGTACTATAAAATCTTTAGCACCTTCAGGTGTTGATTTAATTAAAGTAGGTGTATCAATTTCATCAATACCAAGTTTGTTCATAGCTTCCCTGATACTCTTAAATGTTTTAGACCTAGCTAAAATATTATTTTTCATTTCATTTCTTCTTATATCTAAATATCGATGTTTTAGTCTTATCTGCTCGTCAACATCAATATTGTCTTCAATTTGAAAAGGCAGTACTTTACTTTGAGAGATAACATTTAAACTTTCTAGTTCTATTTCAATATCTCCGTATTCTTCTTCTGAATTAATATTTTCTTTTTGACGCTTAATAAGATTTCCTGATACTGATACGTAGTATTCGTTTTTAATATTATCGAAATCATCAGGTTTATCTGTAACTACTTGAATTTTTGAATCATGATCTCTTAATTCAAAAAAAAGCAATCCTCCATGGTGTCTAATTGTGTCTACCCAGCCTCTTACATCGCTTACTTGTTTGCTAGATTTTAAATTATTAATATCTGATATATACATAATTAATATAGTTCCATTATTCTATCGACACCAAACGCAACACCAATGCCATTTATTGCTTTACCTTCAAGTAAATCAGATAGTTTATCATACTGGCCACCTCCACCAAGAGCATCTTGACTGCCACTACTGTCATTAGGAACTATCTCAAAAGTAAAATCGTTATAATAATCTAATCCCCTAACTAACATTGGATTCTCTTTAAAGGATATTTTCGCATCAGAAATCAGATTAACTATTTTTTCAAAGTTGTCGCTTGATGTATCAGATCTATATTCAGATAATTTAGGAGCATCAACTAAAATTTCAATGTCCTTCTTGTCTTTAGAATCAAGAATCCTTGTTGGGTTTTTTTCAAGTCTCGTTAATGAGTCTTCTGATAGTTCGTCTTTATGTGCTTCTAAATACTTTACTAAGTCTTTGTTGAATTTAACTCTATCATCGTTATTACCGATTGAATTAACTTCAAATGTAACCTTCGTTTCTGTAGGTATGCAAGATTCTAGGAAATCATTGCTTAATTGAATAATTGAAAATATTTCATTAACTGAATCACTTTTGTGACCTAATGTTTCTGCACCTACTTGATGAAATTCTCTGTACCGTCCTTTTTGCGGTCTTTCATAGCGAAACATTTGATCCGAGTAATAATATTTTTTCATGGTTGTATATTTTTTTTCAATATGGTGTCTAACAACACCAGCTGTTCCCTCTGGTCTTAATACTAAATTTCTACCTTTTTTATCTGGAAATGAATACATTTGTTTAGTAACGATATCGCTATGTTCTCCAACAGATCTTGTAAATAGTTCTTCTTTTTCTAAAGTTGGAATTTTTATATACTCAAAATCATATTTCTTAGCTACATTATGGAAAGTATTAACAATATCTAAATACTTTTTTGCTTCTTCACCTTCTATAGCTCTTGTGCCTCTAACTCCATCAATCATCTATAAATTCCTTTAAATAGTCATTATAGTTAAGAATATTAGAGACAGTGTCACTATCACCATGGCCAGGGAAAACATCCAATTCTTTATCGAATGATAAAAAGATATTGTTAATTGAATCTTTCATTTCTGCATTATTACCACTAAATAAATCAGTTCTTCCAATACCTTGAGCGAATACAAAATCTCCTGTAAAAACGACCCCTAATTCTGTAAATTCATAAGATACGCTACCTTTAGTATGACCAGGATTGTTATATACCTTAATTACTTTACTTTTTAAATCTTCTATATCTAAAATTGGTCCTTCAAACTTATTTATAGAAAGTTCCTCATTGGTAAATTGACTTAGTTGTTCTTGTGGATTCCTTGCTAAAAATTCATCTTCCAGATTAAGATAAATATTTCCATCAACTTTGGACATTCCTAACGCATGATCATAATGACCATGTGTTATAAGGTATCCACCGACAGATAGATTATTCGAGTTTATATATTCTAATGCAGGTTCTACGTCTGGTGGTAAGTCTATAACATAACATATATTAGATTGTGAACTTGGTTGGACAACATAACAATTTGAAGTTGTAAAACTGGTAAATGTTTTTATTGAACTCAATTCTTAATCTCCCTTACCTGGAAATACTCTTTTCGCGTCAAAAACATTTTCTATATCTTTCGAATCTGAAAGTATAGATTCTAATTGTACATTGTCACTTAACTCAATTTGAAAAAGTAAAGACACAATTCTTTTACTATTAGTTATTGACTTTGCAACAAGTATATTTCCACCATTATCAGATATTGCAATAGTTGCATCACGTAATAAGTATGGTCTGTCTATTGCTTCAATTTCTACCCATACTATAGAACCTGTGTGTGCGTTTATAGCCCAACTAACATCTACAATTCTCTCACCTTTTGAATTGTCAATATTTACATTTAAACAATCCGATCTATGAATTGATATACCTTTATTTATGGTTACAAATCCTAAAATATCATCCCCTGGTACAGGAACGCAGCAACGTGACATTCTTACTTTTATGTCATCATAACCTTCTACTAAAACCTGCTGGTCATTAGTGCTTGGTGATGGATCAGGTGATAGTATATTTTCTTCATCTGTAATTTCCTCTGGGAAAACATATTTACGTATTCTTGATCCTACATTATCAATTTTTAATTTTTTATTACCAATATTCAGATATAAGGTTTCATAATTAGGGTGTTTATATTCATCTAATAAATTATCTAAGATGTCTTCTTTACTTGAATTAATTAAGATATCTTTATTTTCATCAAACCAAGTATTAAGTACTTGTTTTCCTTTCTGTATATCTTCGTCTTTCATCTGTTTTTGATGCCACTGTCTTATTTTTGATCGAGCTCTTGATGTTTTTACAAAACCAAGCCAGTCTCTACTAGGACCTTTTTCTGTATCTTTAGTAGTTAATATTTCGACAGTATCTCCTGTTTTTAATAAAGTTCCTAAGTTTACTAATTTACTATTGATTTTTGCACCAATAAGTTTTTCTCCAACTTGTGTATGGACTGCAAAAGCAAAGTCAACAGGAGTTGCCCCAGTAGGAAGTGTTATAACATCACCATTAGGTGTTAAGCAAAATATTTCCTGCTCATATAAATCTAGTTTCATATGAGATAAAAATTCATTTGGTTCAGGATATTCGTCAGAAATACTATTTAAGTCATTGGTCCATTCTTGAAGATCATTTTTAGGATTTTCCTTATACTTCCAGTGAGAAGCAACTCCAAACTCAGCTCTATAGTTCATATCATGTGTTCTTATTTGAATTTCCATTCTCTGTCCTTCTGAAGTAAGAACTGTCGTATGTAAACTTTGATATAGGTTAAATTTTGGCATCGATATAAAATCTTTAAACCGTCCAAGCACAGGTTGGAAATTAGAATGCACCAAGCCTAATATTGTATAACAATTTTTAACGTCGTCAGTTAGAATACGTATTCCAACTAGGTCATTAATTTCTTCAAAAGACATACCACTATTAATAATCTTTTTATAAATTGAATAGTTATGCTTAGGTCTACCAACTACTTCAGCGGAAATTGAATTATCCGAAAGTAACTTAGTAATAATATTTATTGAATCGTTTATATTTTTATCTCTGTTCGGAGAAGACTTATTAATTAAATTTTCGATTTCTTCATTTTGATTTTTGAATAGTATATTAAATGAAACATCTTCTAGTGTATGTTTAATACTTTGCAACCCTAATCTGTGTGCAAGTGGAGCATAAACATATAAAGTTTCTTGAGCTATTTTTTCTTGTTTCCATTCGTTTAAATAGTCTATTGTTTCGATATTGTGGAGCCTATCTGCAAGTTTAAGAATAAGAACTCTAATATCTTTTGACATAGCAATAACCATTTTTCGTATAGCATCTGCTTTAGCTTCTTCTTTTGAGTTGTAGTTTATTTTGTCTAATTTAGTAACACCATCAACTATGTCTGCTATCTCTTTACCAAATTCTTTTTTTATATCGTTATAAGTAATATCAGTATCTTCTATTAAGTCATGTAAGATTGCAGATACTATAGTCTCTAAATCCATACTAAGTTCTGACAAATAAATCGCTACATGGAGTGGGTGAGTTATATAAGGCTCTCCTGAATCTCTTTTTTGATCAATATTGCCAGCAGATGCTAAATTAAAAGCTTTTTGAAGTATATTTTTATCCTTATTTGAATAGTTTTTAGTAAGTTTTGTAAATAATTCATCTACTTGCTTAGTTGATATTTCGCTCATAATTTAATGGTAGTAAGATTTTTAATTTTTAATTATCTTAGATAAAAATGGGATAGTTACAAATATAGAGCTATAGGTACCGGATAAGATACCTATAAACAAAGGTAAGGCGAAATCTGTAAGTGCACCTGACAGACCTAGATAATTCCCAATAAATAAAATTGACGCAATAGGTATAACAGAAGTAATAGAAGTATTAATACTTCTCATCAATACTGCATTAAATGTAACATTTAGTGTTTCTACATTAAGATTATTTTGTTTTTTAATTTTTTTAGAATCATTAAGCTTATCGAATAGTATCACTGTATCGTATAAGGAATAACCAAGGATAGTTAATAAAGCAATAACTGTTGAAGGTGTTATTTCAAAATTAAGTAATAGGTAAACTGTAAGGCATAACCACAAGTCATGAATAAGTGCAATTAAAGCTATCAAGGAAAATTTAAATTCATACCTATAAGTAATCAATAAAACAATAAACCCAAGGAAGATAAACAAAGCTCGTAAACCTTTTTGAGTAATTTCTGAGCCAAAAGTTGGCCCAACTCTTTGAAATTCTATATCAGAATCTGATACATTAAATTTATCAGAAAGATAATTTAAAAATTCAGCTTCCTTGTCTGCAGTAGCTTCAGTAGCTCTAAAAATAATAGAATTCGAGTTTTCAAATGTTTGATATCTGGATACTTCTAATATATTACTATTCATAACATCATTAATGTCACTCGTTGAATAATTACTATCAAATTGATATGTTGTTCCACCAGTAAAATCAACAGATAGATTTAAAGATAAAACACCAGTAAATGTAATTAAAATTACTGTTGCGAAAATAATAATTTCTAATATGAATAATTTATAAAAAATGTTACCTAATTTATAAAAATCAATTTTTGTATTTCCTAAAAATAACTTTTTAAACATTCTGTAAGTCACTTTCTTTTATTGGAAAACAAGCTCGTGGGTTCGAAGTAATTTTTGAAGTAAATGGTATTGCATTTCTCGTATAAATTCTTGTATATATTAAATCGAAAATTGTAGCTAATCCAAGTGCTAACGCAAACCCTCTTATAGGTCCTATAGCTAGAATGTAAAGTAAAAATGCAGCTGATATTGATACAAAATCTGCAATTAAAATTGTCTTCCACGCATCTTCTACAGCTTTGTTTGCAGCAAAATCAAATGATCTACCTATTTTTAATTCATCTTTAAATTTTTCAAATGAAACAATATATGAATCAGCAGCTAAACCTATAGATACAATGGCACCTGCAATACCAGCAAGTGTTAAGGTGTAACCTTGATATTTACCGAGTAATGAAATGACAGAATAGAACATTAATCCAAAGGAAGTAAGACCAAATATTGCAACAAATCCAAGAATTCTATAATATAAAAAAAGCAAGGAAGAGACAATAACTAACCCAACTAATCCAGCTTGAACTCCTAGTTGAAGTGTATTTTCACCCAAAGAAGCTGAAACTTTCTGTATAGAAGATCTTTCAAAAGCTACTGGTAAAGCACCATACCTTAAAATTACAGCTAAGCTATTTGCAGATTCACCAGCATCAGCGTTACCCATAGAAATAGCAGCATTACCACCAGTAATCCCTACGTTGGGATCAACATCAAAGGCAATACCAGGAGCAGAAACAA
>Ga0208408_1000462_pt1 | contig 26962 bp, 24 predicted proteins | sample ETNtaG_4_FD_185776 | JGI IMG/M metagenome (GOLD analysis project Ga0208408, IMG submission 185776) | Marine microbial and viral communities from oxygen minimum zone, Eastern Pacific Ocean - ETNP201406SV67 (SPAdes) (version 2) | ecosystem: Environmental > Aquatic > Marine > Oceanic ... | reverse complement strand
CAAATACACCTAAGTTGTCTTGTAGTTTAACACCAAATATTGCACCCACATCATAATCATTCCAAGCTACAATACCAGGTTCAATAAATTCAAATTCATGAGCTTCTTTACCATCTTCTAAATGTTCTTGATACCCAGCAGCGTTATGGTAAGAATATGTATCATGTCCATAATGAAGTGGTAAATAATTACCCCAAGCATGAAACCACCAATTATCAGAATAGTGATAAGCATCTATTCCTAAAACTAATGACGTTTCTTTTTGGAATCCAATATCTCTTTTAACATCTGAAATATAATCTTCTAACATACCTGGAAAGTGATATATAAAATATTCTCTATCTGTATATGCGAAGATACGTCCATCAGCATCTCTCCACAACCAATCGTGACCCCAATACTCTCCACCTTCATTCCAAAATGGACCAGAACCTTCAATCGGCACCCATTCACCATTAATGTATTCTAATAGTTCGGATTCAATCCAATTACCATCTTCATCAATTGCATTTCCATCGGCCCACATATTATCATCAATACCAAAAGCATCTTCAGCAAAATCCCACCATTGACCTCTGTACCAAGTAGTATCTAATATCATAGCATCAAATCCATATACTGGATGTTGTCTATGTTTAGCACCTATGCTGATATGAAATTTATCATTTAATATTCCTGGTGTCCATTTTAATCTTAAATCACCTTGTCCATAATTGATATCTTCCAATCCTAATTCTGTCCAACCAACTTTAGCCATCGCCCAATCACCAATATATCTAACCCAATATTCTTGATTAACATAATCATCACCCCATTGGCGACCTTCCGACCATTTAATTAAATATTCCCAACCCTTTACTGGACCAAATGTAGCACTTTCGTTATAATTTTCTTCAGAACCCTCGTACCAAGTACCACCATTTCCTGCGTTCTTAACACCTCGTTTTGGTTCATACTTAAAACGACCAATTTTCCTCAATCCAAATGACTTTTGAAAATCTGGTTTTAACTCACCTTCAGTTCTTTCAACTAATAAATCTCCAGTAGATAAACCACCAACAATAGCAAATCTATCGTCTTGATATCTTGGTGCATTTAAACTGAAGCTCGCATAAGCCGTGGAATACTTAAAGAATTTCCAAAGTTCGTTCTCCGCAAACAAAGATGAGGTCATCAACAAACCCAATATAATCTTCTTTAACATCTGTTTTCTCCTATTAAAATTAACTTATATTACTATACAACTATAAATATTAAAAAATATTTTTTTAGACATCAAATCTAACTACTACGGTAAAACCTTCCCCTGTGTCACGTTTTACTGGTCTACCTAATTTACTAATAGCTAATAACTCATTTTTATCGTTGTAAAGACCAACAGTAGTTACATATGGAGAAAAATCGGAATGTGTAGTTGCGTTTATAGCAAATTCTGTAGCTTTATAACTTGTTTTTACAGAACCACTTCCACCAGATGGATTATCTCCAGGTGCGAAGACGCTATGAATTGCGGGCGACCCATTAAAAACATTTATACTACCACTTCTACCCGCTGTTGCACTAATATTCATCGTTTTATTAAATTCTGTTTTACCTATATTACAATATATTTCATGTTCATATATAGTATGAGTAGCTTTATAATCCAATTCCCAACCATCTGTACCTTCACCACGACCCGTTTGACCATATGAACCAGTATCTGTAATACAAATTAAACCTTGTTCATAAAAAACATTACCAACCGCACTACCACTACCTTTTGCAGTTAATTTAGAATCATCAAAACTACTACTAACAAACGCGGCGAAACTAGCCGAATATGTGTTGTCATATAAATTACCACGACCATCGTCATATAAAGTAAAAGTTTGTGAAGTACTATCGTCTGTTAACTTAACACTACCAGGCTTTATTTGTTCACCATATAATTTTTGTGGAACAGATATAACATTTACTTTGTGATGTATATTACGAAAGGTTTTATTTGTATCTGAATTACCAAAACTATGATATGGTTTGTTACCATCTCTATAATATAAATGTCTAATAGACCAATAAGTTGGAATCTTATAGAATGTTCCAAGACTATATGGGTCTTTACCTAAACTTTTGGATACCTCATTGAATGCTCCAAATGAATGTGAAGCTGCCTGATGTTTATCAAAATTATGTTTACTACCCGAAATACCCTCTATAGAATAAACACCACTTCCACTATCAGCATTTGTGAATGTGAAATCTTTATAAGTTTTAAAGGGCGTTATTAAAACATCGTGTGGGGCGAGATTCTTAAATATCATGGTTGCCCTTTCCGTTTATTAGAAGTCTAATTTGACTTTGATAATAGCTTCCCTGGCGTAAGATTTCAATAAAGGTTTACTTAGTTTAGCAACAGCTAATAGTTCATTTTCATCATTATATAGACCTACGGTTGTAACATAAACTTTTGGGTCTTTGTGAAATGATGGAATAGTTAATGAACCATCGGATTGTGTAAAGAAAGTTGGATTAGCACTAAAGTTGTATCTTTTATTCCGAACTCTACAGAAATAATGAGTTGAAGAAATATTTTCTTCTCTACGGGCTTGGAATTTAGCTCCACCATTCAATGAATCAAGAAATTTCCTATTATTATCTTCACTACCCAATACAGTTCTTGCAGTTGCCATTGAACAACTTGCGTCAAGTTGAGCGGCACTTAATACAAAGATACCTAAGTCTGGATAAAATAATCCAAGACCACCACCTGGTTGACTTGTAGCCGCCGTATTGATTTCGGCTAAACCACTAGCAATAGAACCACTAACAATGTTAAATACTCTACCACCTTTATTTACTGATGGGTCAAGTGTTGCACCACTATCATCAATTAACTTTGGAACGTGACCAAGAGTATGACCAGCACCAACAGCCGCACCTAAACTTGAACTTAGTTGTAGTTCCCAATTACCTGGGTCAACTTTTTCACGAATACGACTTCTGTTAATCGTGATGAAATAACAATCGTCAGCGTCAACACTACCAGCCATTGTAAATTTCTTATCATTTGGTGTCAATAAAATATTTCTGAATTGTGAATATATAGCTTTAGTAGACGCATTATCACCACTACTTGCCGCACTACCACTACCAGCATAATGACCATACGCAATACCAAATTGAACTTGAGCCGTTGAATCGGCTGGGTCATTTTTGTATATATCTCTATAATAATCACCACTACTAGCACTTTGTGTAGATGAAGTATAGAAAGAAGTTAGACTTGAAGTACTTTCAGACCACAATACCGATGAAACGGCTTGTTTCATATTTTCAAGTATATCATTTTCAGGGTCAAAGACCGTATATATACTTGGTTTTGTAACAGGAGCTGGTCTTCCAATTCCCTTTCCGAGTAGTTTGGACGCTACGGCTAGACCACCAATTCCTTTTCCAGACTTTACAGCTTCTTCAATCTGTATAAGTTCTTGGGTTGATAGTCCCTTTTTCTTTTTCATCTTAGCCATTTTTTATCTCCTATTAATTCGCAGTTACGTTGACTGGTACATCAGCGTTAACCGTAAGTGGTATCGTTACAGTAGCACCCGTTTCGTTACCAACAATGGTGACTTGTGTAGTTATATTCGCAGACAATGTTCTTGCAATTAAATCAACAGACTTAGCTACGATAGTAATAGAATTTTTTCTATCATCATCACCAATAAAAGTTGGTATTGTAGCTCCTTGAGCCGAAACTTCACCACCAGCCGATACCATCATTCTACAAGAATCTGAATTATGTAGTACAAATGTATATCCAAGAGTTGCATCTGAAGCATTTCTTGTATTTGGTGATAGAGTTTGTTTAATACCAGCCTTTTGGAAAGTAAGTGACGCAGTTGTCATTTCTAAGATAGGCATCTTCGCCGTATTCTTAGGTAGTGTTACCAACTTATACCGCATCATCTGATTTTCATCAGGTATTGCCTCTAATAGTGGCATGTTTTCAATTACCGCTCCGTAATAATTAGTACCATTTGGGTTTGTTACATCCCACAAGGTATAATCAATCTCATCGTCAGCTAACGCGAATTTGGTAATTTTAAATTCGTTCCGTCCGCGTGCTAATAACTCTCGACCTTTCTTTGTTAGTATCGCGTCTACAGTTGTTGAAGAATTATCTAAAAATCCCATGTTTGTCTCCAGTGATTTTAATTTTGTTATAATAAATATTCGTCATCACAATTTTTATGAAAATAACTTTTTCGTTCATATATAAATATCATGTATTATGTTTTTCGTGTTATTATTCCACCGTTAATTGTGAATCTCCCGATATGTTTGTTGTTAATACGGTAGGTGAAGTAATTGTGATTTCAATTGCTTTCTTTCCGTCTGTCGTTGTATCATCAGTTTGTTTACATCCCTTATAATACAAATTTTGTAGAGCTGTTGTACTCTCATAAATAGGTGATATGTCAGAAACATCTAATGAAGATGATTGTGCATAAAATCTTTTGTGTGCTTTTACATTAGTATTACCACCCCTATAATATTCTACACTTGAAGTGAAAAAATAATTTTCTATAAGGTGATAACTATTTGGTCTTGAACTACTAATAAACGGAACCGTTACTTCTTCCATTATAGATTTCCCATTCTGACCACCAGTGATACCACCAGACTTTATACGTGACTGACTATATTCAGTATCTCCCCTTGTTTTAGTATTAAAACTATATAACGATGGAGTATTAAATACATCATATGTTTTTATTTTTGTAGATGAATTTGGCCCATCAACTAATACATTTGAAAAATCTTCATAACTACCAGAAAAGGTTAATGCATCTGAATTTATATCTATATTATCATATAATTCAAGTCTATACAATCCACTAAACCCAGGATACATAGATTCACTAACAAACCCTTCTTTATCAATAAATTCACCACCAAATGCTGGAGTTAATGATTGACTTGTAAATCCTTGGTGATAATCAGTTGTACCTGCAGCACCAGGATATATAGACTCACTCGCAAATCCTTGATAATAATCTGTAGTACCAGTAAATGCCGGGGAAACAGACTCACTCATAAATCCTTGATAATAATCTGATGAACCCATAGTAGCAGGATACATTGATTCACTTGAAAATCCCTCGTAATAGTCAGAAGTGGCACTAGCTGTTCCAAATCCCATTGACATAGAATTTTCAAAGTATGGATTTTCAATTGTTGGGTAATCCATAAATTTTACTTTATTACGTCTTAAAATATTTTCTTCAATTAACGTACCTAATGTCGGATTTGCTCTAGCAGGAATTAAAGTTTTTACTTGTTGAAAAAGAGCTTTATCAAAAAACTTTAATACTCTCAAATAATCCCAAAAATTATTTGGTGAATTATATTTTTGGAAGTATTGGTCTCGTATAGTTTTCAATCCACTATAATAAGTTTTATACTGGTCTCGTGGGTCACCTATATAATCAGAAATGTCAAGGTTACCTACAGAAAAGATTATATCTTCGTTTATAACATCAGTTGGAGCAAAGTAAATACCAAGTTTATTAGAATCAGTACTTTTTAAATCGAATGCACTAACTTCATTTCTACTATCTATTGATAATTTAGTACCATAAATTAATTTATTTTCTTCTATTCTAACTTTTGTAGCTCTTCTATTTTGTCCACCTATTTGTGGTACTAACATTTCTGTTACATCTTCTGTATTATCGTAACTATTTCTATCTGGATAATTTTTAGCACTACCAGATTGTACATAACTTTGGTCGGCACTTGTATCAGTTATATCTACAGAACCAGTTCCATGATTTACATATTGATAGAATGGATATCTTAAAACTAAATCGGTATAAGACGCTGACGGATGGTTACCATCATACGCTTTTGGAGCTCTAACATGGTTATCAAATCGTGATTCTGATAATGGACTATTCCAATATCTAAATTCCATCATCGAACCAGTAAGTTGATGACCAAACTCATTTCCTGACTTACCACCAATATATCCAGCACCATCTTGTTGGAATCTATTATTCATTCCTTGTGGAGCACCACCACCACGACCATCTATATTCAAACTTGCAGAAGATTGAAGATAAATTCTATGTCTTGTAGCGTCATATTTTTTAACATATAAATTATAATTAATATTTCTACTATTACCATCATCTACCATAACCTCGCCACTAGCAGAAACTCGATTTAACATGACAGAATAAAATTCATTGTCAAATATTGGTAACACAGATGATGATATAGCCGCGGTAGAAGAACTACCTGTTATAGCAAAAGATACATAACCATAATTGTCTGTACCAGAACCAGATGGTTCTAATCTTAATGCCCAATCAGTACCTTTTTGGAAAAGTACTTGATGATTACTACCAGATGATACGGCTCTAAATCTTAATTCTATCGTATCTGGTACTCTACCAGAATTTGTATCATCAACCCAAGTTGTTTCTACATTTTGATTACCAAAGAAATTTAATGACCTTGTAAATTTACGAGTTATTTCGAAAACTGGATTTTGGTCTGAAAGATGTGGGCCACCATATTCTCTAACTCTCAATATTGATGATGGTAATCCATAACAATTTATTAAACCCTTTAATGCACGAGATGTACCTTTTGATTTCAAAAAGAATGGCATATTAACTAATATTCTATTCCAAATTTCTCGTGTAATATCTCTTTCAGTTTCGGCCGATGATTGTAAAGCTACATTATCAGAACCAGACACTTGGACACCGAGAGCGTATTCTGGTAAACTAATTAAAGATTTACCATCATAAACTTTCCAACCCGACGCTTTAGCTACTTGATGTACTAAATCTCTCGATAATCCCTCATCAACTTTGTTAGTACGATGATTTATATCAGTTAAAGCTTTTGTATACAACCATATGTCATCAAAATGGTGACCTACCATGTCAATAAACTTTAAAAACTCTGTATTGTCATTGTCATCACGTATATGTAGTGGTAAATTATTAAACAATCTATCAAGATTATTTCTATCATATAAAGATGCACTATCATCATTTCCAAGTTTCCAACTTCTATATTGACTCGATGTTGTATGACTCAGAACATATGGATTGAGTAATGTTCCGGCTCCACTTGATTTTGGCCAACTCGTATCATAAAACTCACCAAGTGAACTTGATTCATACGATGATGATTGATAATAAAGATATTTTTCAAAACTATCAAAATTATTTTTTATATCCCAAATATTTCTTTCCGTACTTTTTATATCATCCAATGACGCACTAACAGAATTATAAGATTGACTAATACTCGTATAATGTTCTATTCGTTTTATTTTATATTCAAAATTATCATATCTTTTTTGTATAGAACTAAATTTTACAAAGTTTTCGTAATTAGTATAATCGTGATTCAATTCTACACTCAAATCACTTTGACTAATAAATTTATTTTCAAGATGCGTAGATATTTCAGTATTTGATGAAACAAGTTGTTCTCTTGTTTTAAAATCTGTTGCTTCAAATTCTATTTTATCCGCTATAACTTCAGAATTAAAAGATGCATTTCTTAATACAATACCATCTACTTTATCGTCTACAAAATCAATTAATTGAATATCTTGTTTTGTGGATGGTAACATCTCTCTTGATACATGAACAAAGTTTTTCTCTTCTATATCAGCGGGCAATGGTTCGTACAATTTATAAACCATAGCGTGTGGATAATTTTTCCAATTCAACTTATCACTTCTAAAGTTAGTTACTAATGAAAATTTATTGTTACCTAAATTTATAAGTGTTCTTAAATCCCTCTTTTCTTTTAATCTCCAATTAGATTGTGCTCTTTTAAATGGATATTCCCACTCCTGTCCCTCTAACCAAGTACCTTGTTCTTCTTCATTGGGTGCTGGTGTACCTGGATTTCCCCACACGTGACCAGTTCTTATAGCTTCTTCACCCCAACTCCTATCTACCGTAATTAAAGAAGAATCGTCATCAATTAATTCGGCGTCTGTTATTTGTGCAACATAAGGTTCATAGGTTGGAATATATTTTACATCATCAATGTATATAACTTTAGATATAGTACTAATGTTTCCACTATTATCTCGTACACTCGCTTTAGCTACATAATGACCAGATTCTTGATATCTATGTGATTCAGTAAATGTTTCGTTATCATAATATTTTTTATCTTCTAATTCAACATCCTTTTCTATAATATTAGAACCATCTCCGAAATCAAATTCATATTTGACAATTTGACTATCTACATCTTTAGCACCAATAATAAAAGTAACTTCATTTTCTTTATCGGAACTATCTTCTTCCAAACCATGGGCATACATGACAAGTTCTGCGGCCTCATTTGGTAAAATAACAACCTCTTTACTTGCTAATTTAGTATATGTATCTATTCCATCAGACCACAATGTAGTTACTGTTATTTGATAACTACCAGCCGACTTATATGTGTGACCTGGTATTGGTGACTCACCATCAACTTCATCAAATTCACCATCACCCCATTCCCAAAGATTACGTACAATATGTGGTTCTGCTTTAACGGCTATTTTCTTTTCATACCCATCTACATCACCATCGGCATATTTTATAAAAATATTAGTTGAATAAATACCAGGTTGCGTGAATGTGTGTTCAAATGGTTCCATAAAACCTGGTTCAAGTATTTGTTCTTCCCAAATTCCATCTCCCCATTGCCACAAAACACTTACAGCTAATTTAGGTACATAAAGACACGGGTCGTTTTCATCTTCAGTAACAGCTAGTGGCCACCAATTCCAAGCTCTATCATCGGTACAACCAGTTACTTTCGCTTCTGGAATTATTTGTTGAAATGGATATGGTGGAAATTCTGCTATTGCGAATGGTGATATTGTTCTATTACTATTCAACCAAGTTTGATAATCTAATAATTGTTGTTGTGAAATCTGACCAGCCGCGACCGCACCAGTGAACCAATCGTATAATTCGTGTGCATCTCTATATACTGGAATATCACCATCCATAACTTGATACATATCCCCAGTCTCTGCATCTGTCTCATATAGTGGCATTGAATCCCAACCATATATCTCTGTCCAAGTTACAACTTCTTCTTCAACCGCTGTTACGGTGTTATTAAATTCATTTACTCGTAATTCCCACTCATCTAAATTTTCTTGTAATTTCTGCGACGTTGGTACATTAAGAAGTTGCATTAAATCACCACGTGTGGGTTCGGTAGTTCCTTCGTAATATAATGACCAATCTCCTCCATTTTCGGCTTCTAATATCGCCCAATACATATCTCTTACGTCTTCGGCCGAATAGACTCGCATATCGCTCTGACCTGCGTTAACAATCGTATCGGCAAATAAACCAACATGGTCGGGAACACCATCTGGTACATCATATGAACCAATTTGAAATACAAATGGTCTAATCATTATTGTTGCAATTCTAGCTACTTGGAATCCACTATTTTTCCAATCGGTATATGCCTCTATATCGGCGGGTGTAAGTGTTCCAATTGTTAATGCATTTTGTAACCAAGCGGCGGATAATAAAACTCCTGGGTCTATTATTTGTCCATTACTAAATTCAAATGGTACTAAACCAAGACTTTCAAAATAACCGGCCGTATCATCAACTTCTCTAATATCATTAATAGGAACAAAAAATGCACCTAACCAATTTGGCAACGCGTCTTCGAGTGGCGGTTCAAATTTTACATCAATCCTATCACCTGGTAAAAATTCAAACGCTACATCATCATCAATTTGTTTTCCTCTTTCTTCAAGTAAAAGCGCGTCACCTGGATGGCTACCATCAATGGTCACCATCACATCACTTTCTTGTATATTATATTTAGAGTTTGGGCTACCATCAGGAAGACCAAGTATTTCAATATATTCTGCTTTCGTATCTGTGTACGCCGATATTGTTTCGTCAATTATTATTTCTTCTACGGTTGTATTTATTTCATATTGTGATTTAACCGTAGGTGAATTAGTTTGACCTTCTATTGTAAATGCATTTCCATTAAAACCACTAACAACATACTCTGTCTCGCCCCAACTAATTATATCACCAATTGCAATATTATATCTTGATGGTGCATTCATCAAAACGGCTCGTCTACTCTCTGCTAAAGCGGCTGCAGTATCATCAGTCACTTCTTGCGCAAACAAATCAAAAGCCGATGAGAACTGGGAGTCATAAAAAGCAATCAGATTACCATCTGCTAATAATTTTGTTTGTCCATTAGTAGTAAATCTCTCGTCAGTTTCATTTATTGTTACGTCAACTATTTCTGTAGTACTAGCTTCTCCACCGAAAAATTCTTGTGCGTTTGTACTATATGAAGTATCAAGTCTTATTAACCTGGAACCAGCTCTTTCTATAATTGTACCACGAACCCAACTATCTCCATCTGCGGGAAATAAGCCCGAAGGTAATGATGGTGCTGGGTCTGGTGGTAATGGAGTCGGTGGCGGCGTCGGAGTTGGCGTCGGAGTTGGCGTCGGAGTTGGTGGTGGTGGAGATGGTGTAGGAAAATTATCTGGCGGTGGATTTGGAGGCGGAGGCGGTGGTGGCGGCGGAGAAGGTGGTGGTGGAAAAGGAATTCTTTCACCATCCCATTCTAACATCTTTAATATAAGAGTGTTTTGTTTTCCACCCCATTTTATTTTTGACATCTTAACTTCCCCCAAAATCGTTTAACTTGGATGGACGTGCACCATACTCATTATTATTTAAATCGTTTTCTATAGTTTCTCGAACTTCTTGAGCGGTTTGTGGTGTCGTTTGTGATTCTACTTGATTTGGTGTATAACTACCAAACCCATCATCATCCACAGTACCAACCATTCTCGCTACAAAATCAAATCCACCAGGTTCGGGTTTTGATGGTAAATATAATGGCATCTCTTTAATTACAGATGGTATTGTCTGTTGTTCATATGGAATCAATGGTTCATTCGGTAAAGGCATTTCATTTAATATAGTTGGTGGATACACTCTTGGGTCATAACGCTCTATTTCATAAACTCTTCGTTCTATATGTGTTATAAATCCCCTTGGTAAAATAAATTCACCACCAACACTTCGTTTAGTATGTCGTTTCCATCTTTTTACCCCGTCTATTTGAATTTTAGTTCCACCAAATCCATCTTTAAAAGATATACGTGTGTCCTCCGTACTTGGGCCTGGACTATTCCAACGTTGTATAACTTTACTCAAACTATTGAATGATGTTTTATATCTACTACTATCAATATCATTTGGTATTAGTCTAATTTCCTTTCTATCATCAGATATTTTATGTACCCATGCCGATAAATCTTTTATTAATAATTCTCTTCGGTTAGTATCTCTACCTTTAATACCAGCGTAAATTAAGTTATCATCATCAATATACCAAGGTTTACCCGTGTCATCGGGGTACATCCGTTTTGGACCAGTATAAACTTCATTGTTATCAGCATAAACTAATATAGTTTCATTAGTACCAAACTCTTCTCTTAAAAAATTATATTTAACATGGTACTTCCCTCTGATATAACCCTTACTTCTTAAATCATTACCAGGTTTTGAAATTATTTGATTGTTCTTTATTTCATAATCTTTTGTTATAAAACTTTCAATTAAATTATCACCAGTCTCATCATATATATGACACTCAATATAATCATGCACACCTGGCGTACCAGATAGAAAGGGTGGCCAATCATAACCTGGTTGACCTACGGGGTAATTACCACCTCTTTCTAAGATTTGTTTATCTTCTTTTTTTAGTCTATTTATAGCCATTTAAACTTCCAATAAAACTGGTTGGTTTTTATAAATTCTTTTCATCTGTTTTTGTGTTGGGTATACTTTAGAAAATTGATATAAGTTAGGATAAATTTCTTTTGAAAATGTCCAATCTGTTATCATTCTACCATCTTGTATAATTTTATTTCCTACCACAATTTTCGATACCTTTTCTGTTTTTTTTGACTTTGTATAGTCCAATGGTTTTTTATCCCACCAACAAATATCAACAAAAATATTTTCTTCAACACCTAATTTTATAGCATCTAACATTAATTTTTGTAACTCTGAATAAATTGGTTTGTTTGTTAAAACTATATCAATATCCAAAGATTTCCAATTCTCTCTAAACCCACTCGCTAACCAAACATTATATTTATCAACATTTTTTAATTTAAAAAATTTAGTTTTCCATTCACTAAACTTATGTAATGTTGGTGGCTGTAAATCACAATTAAATTCGTAATTTCCATATTGCCAAATCATTAACTACCACCATAGTCGTCACGGTCACCATGTCCATAAGATGGTGGTGGTGTGTATGGTGTGGGAGATGGTGGTGGTGGTGTGACGGTTCCACCAAATGAAAATGTTTTATCCCACCAATCATCACTGGGGTACACTGCTTTAAATGTTGTAGTAAAATTCCCAATGGTGAAGTTAGTAATGTTATCGCCCTGGCGGGTTGGTCTATTAACTAAAACTCTAACAATATCACCATCTTCTACCATTTGTGGAAACGGTTTTGGTATATCATCATTAACTTGTAATTGTCCCCCTCTTCCATTAACAACTGCTTGAACTGGTTGTGTTAAACCAACTATAGTTCTTGGTTCACTTGTTACTCTATGTGGGCCACTCGTACCTACCCAATCTGGAAACGTAAATGCTTCTGGTGTAACAACCATTGGTTGGTCTACCTCTTCGGGTAATGGCGTTGGAAGTGGTGGAGCTACTTGGTCTGTTACTTGTAAATTACCAGGGTCTGGATATCCTGGTGGTGCAATATTAAACACAGAATAATTCATAGCAAATTGTACAGGTACATCAACCTTACCATTATCTACACCAACAACTTCATTGATGACGGTTTCAACAATACTTCGTTGCGGTGTAAATCTATAGTGTTTAGCATTAACAGTGGCGGGCGATATAGGTTTAGGAACAGCTTCACTTAATGATACTGTAAACTCATTACTATCAATACCACCAACTCTAGCTTTAAATGTTCCATTGCCCCAATCCTCGACATCATCGGCCGATATTGTAAATATACCATTTATCGGGTTTACATAATCTGAAAAAACAAGTTCTTGTTGTCCCACTCCAAGTATTTTATAAATATTTAACTCGGCGGAGTTAGCGTCTGGCCCAGGAGGCAATGATGAACCTCCATGACTTCCACCAGAATCACCTCCATAATTCCCAGACCCTTCTTGAGTTTCTAACATTCTTAAAGTGCGTGTATTATTTTTTCCACCCCATAATAACTTTGACATCTTAACTTCCTCCCCAATCAGGATTTTCTTCTGCATATTTAGCGTTCAACTCATCGGCTATAACCTCGGAACTATCTGTCAACGCCCATCTGATAGTTATACCAGTATTTGCCTGAACAACACCTGGTGTTACTACTACATGATTCATTTCAAGTTGGTCTAAATTTTCATCCTCTGGTGGTGTGTATGTTGCCGTGGTTGGTGTACTTCTGAAACCACCACTCGTAGAGTGGGATATACTTTTTGTTTCTGCCATAATTTACTCCTTAAAATCCTACTTTATTTTGTGAGTTAAAAGACTTACCACCAGATTTTTTTACTGGAGCTGGTCTTGAACTATTACCCGTTACTCCTCTAACATCATCTACTCCAACCAAGTGTCTTCGGTTCTGAACAGCTTTGTCTCTAGCTAAAGCACCTTCACTTTTTATTTCTTTATTAAAATCACTTTCAAGTTGCCTTCTATCAGTTTCTCTAGCTATATCACCAGATGTTGGTAAGAATGGTTCACCAAGTATGTGTTTAGCTAATAAAGCAACTTGGTCAGCTGACTTAGCTAATTGACCAGTAACTTCATATAAATTTTCAACAATTGACTTACCTTGTTTAATTCTTTCTCTAACAAGTTCTAATGTTTGTTCATCTGGTTTAGCGAATAGTGGTGTTCTAAAATCTGAATCTCTATGTGTACCCAATAACGCATCGGTGTTTCTTAACCTATCACCATGTATCCTTGGGCCCAATGCAATAGAATCATATAACTCATCATCTATTGACTCCACATCTTCTGTGTCCTTCCCATACACTTTCAATACCGCTTCATTACGAACTGGATATTTAACTTCATCTTGGTATAAACAGAATCTAAACAACCCATTGGCTATATTTTCAGTTGAGTGTTTTTTAATAAAAGTACCATCTTTAATTTTTAAAAATGGTTTATCTGTTAATGTAAAGTCTCTATCAATCACTTCATCTAATGTTTCATTATCCATATTATGATTACGAATCATCATTGGTTTTGAGATATATTGGTCTGGTTGTTCAAGTCCCAATCCACTCCTAACGTCTTCATATGATTGTAAAACACCATCAATTTCAAATGGTATTCCAGACCCAGTAATGTCTGCCTTGACCATAGCCGAATCTCGTTTTAATTCATATTCTTTCTCATCAGCATTAACGAGAGATTGAAAATATTCGTTATCTAAAAGTTCTTTTGTTGTATAAGGCATTATCTTATCACCCTAAATTCAAAATCATTATCTATAATTTGCACTACTTCACCAACACCACTACCACTAGCTATTTTGAAATTAATCCTATAATTTCTTTCTGGTTGAAAACCTTTTAACCATACATCAAAGAAATTTCCAGTTGAATCACAACCAATAATTGAACCACTACCAAAAGGAATAATTACATCTTCTGTATACGCATCTTTTATTTCAAAATACGAACTACCACTTGGTAAATACTTTGGTGTTACTTGATTTGTAGTGGTTGTTGACCAAGTTTTTGCTGGAAATCTTTCTCTACCAACAACTCTAAATCTAACTTTAGAATCTTCTTGATACTCTGGTCTAAGTCCTTTCATATAAACTTCTAAGTTATGTATATCACTTCCAGTCAATGGTGTTAATGAACCAGTATCCCATGTTGTACTATTCCAAACCACTTCTAATGTAGGTTGATATATGGTGTTCGTTTCTCTCGAAAAGAATTTAAAATGACCAAGTTGTGTTGTATTACCTTCGGCTAAATTCGAGTCTGAGTTGTCTACACTACCACTTCTCTTTACCATGAACCCTTCGTTTGGATAAGAAGAACCACTTGTAATCCAATTCTTTACAATACCAGTTACGTCCATTCTAACATCACTAGCTTCATTTGTAAATGATTGTGACGCTTCTAATGTATGTGTAGTAGATGTTCCATTAAACCAAGTTCCACCACTATTATTACTACCAGTTACCCATTGGTCAGCTGTAGTTGCACCAGTTCTATATCTCCAAGACACACCCTCTGTATCATGTGGCCAATCTTCAAAATGTCCTTGTCCATTCTCCCAAGATTGACTAACAGGGTATGCGTATAACATATCACTTGAACCCAATTCTTGTGAGTTAGCGTCATATAAATTAAGATAATATTCGGCGTTTGATGGTATCAATCCACTACTATATGATGCGGATATATAAGATAAATCAAACTTAATTAAAACTCTGGAAACATTTATTTGTGTACCAGAATCATTCATATCTTTACGTACTTCTAATATTTCATCGAGACCAGTATTCTGACTTGACGTAGCTGGCCCTTGATATAAAGTAGCATCTTGTGTTGCAAATTCGTGATAGTGCATTATGTTATACTCCCCATTACTTGACCTTTAATATCAGAATCTGGGTATTTTAATTCAAAAATACAAGGGTCTAATGACGGATAATATATTCCATCCTTATAAGCTGCACCCATATCATAAATATGACCAGAGTACCCATCTGTAGTTCTCCACTTGTTTCTTAACATAACTGGTAATTGTATTGGGTCACCAGGGCCATCACCATCTAAGTCTATTGAAAATGGTATTAAAGTAGCTACACCATCAACTAAAGATAGTTCATATGACAACTCTGCAATAACAATTGGTTGGTTTATTTGCCACTTATCAATGTTAAAAAACTCTTTAACCTTCTGAATACACTTCAATAATACTTCTTCTTTGTTATATCCTTTTTTGGTCATAATTTTAAAATCAACCCCTATATTAACAATCCAAGCGTCTTTCAAATTTATAGCATCAGTTACCATTCTATACTGACCAAGGTAATTTTTTAAGTTTTCTTTTACAGCTTTATTAAGAGTTGTTAAATGTTTGTTATAATCATATCCAAGTAAATACATATTTAAAGCCAATGGATTCGGTATCCTCGTTGGAACTTTCGGAGCTCCAGTTGCTGGTGTATCATCTTGTCCATATAGTTCTTTATCAATTGAAAAAATACCAGTACCATCACCAAGCTCTTTCTGAAATTGGAATTGTGCTCCTTCCAATTGTTCATCGGGAACTATGTACGCTTTAGCTACAGCACCATATTTAGCAGGCATCGAATATGCTCTCATTATATAATCTTCTTTAGTTACAGCTCTACCTTGAGCGGTAAAGTACGCTAAAGCGTTTTGTCTAATTTCAATTAACGATTCTTTACCTTTACCACCACGAGCTGGATTTGGATTTATAACTCCAACTGAACTTTTCGTAGCTGTTACTGTAGCTGAATTAAGTCCAAGTGGGTCTAAATTAGTGAAAATAGAATTTATTTGTTTGATAGAACCTTCACCAACATTGTGAGCAATACCACCACCGTGTGCATATTTTATGGTCAATGTAGTGTTTGATGGAGCTAGTCCGTACGCTCTTGTTTTCAAAAAATTACTTGGGTCAAATGTTTTGTCTAACATCGAAACACCACCTGGTAATGAAGAACCTACATTATCTGGATTTGGTATGATATCCTCGTCAGCTCCCGCCGAGACCCCAGCACCGAACCTCAATTCCGTTTTATCATCAGACCTAATATACCTTGTGAACCTTCTTGGTGTTTTTATAAGTTTAATTAAATATGGTGTATCATCAGAATATTGTGATAATTCTGGGTCAACTGTACTTGAATTTGACACATCATCAAATATAATATCTTTCGCTAAAAAGTCAACTTCATACCATTTATTTCCATCACTATCTGTTACCGAAATTATATCTGTAACATTTGTCTTGGATAAAGCTATTCTATCATATTTTTTAGCAGTTGTAAATACAAAAGTATCTGTTGTTATTGTACCACTTAAAACGGATACTGATTTTTTCAAAAGATATTTAGTAGGAACATTACCCGCCGTTTCATATATACTAACAGAACGTTTATCAAATGAACTTGAATACGCAAAGTTTACATCTTCTTCTGTACGAAATACTACACCAGTTTTTGATTGTAATTGTAATCCAGCATTAACACTTAACGCATATCTCATGTCTGGTTTTGTATTTTCACCAGTACCAGTTGCTGGTACAGTTTGAAATACATCAACAATTGTTGAAGATGGTGTAGCTAACTTTGGTCTATATCCCAACGATTGAGCTATTTCAAAAACATTGTCGAGTTCTTCTGCGTAAGATAACAATGATTCTTTAAATCTATCATCCACATAATAAGATAATACATCACCAACATACGATGCCATTTCAATGAACATCATACCTGGGTCTGATTCATTAAAATCATTGTATGTGTTTGGAAAATATGTTTTAGCAAATTCTATTAAATTAGTTCTAAACGAACTAAAGTCTCTACTTAAATATTTTACTTCCTTTTTTTCTAATTTCGCCGCACTAGCCATTTAAATCTCCTAAAAGTTAGAAACAAATGTAAGTTGTATTGTTTCAAGAGCTTCTGGTTCTATTGTTACTCCAAACTCCAAATCTACATTAATTTGATTTGATGATTGTTTGTCGAGATTAACATCAATTCTGTTCATAACAACGTGTGGTAACCACCTTGTTATAGCTTCTTTTATACTATCTTCTATTTTTGCAGTAGTATCTTCACCAACTGGTTCGAACAACGCACTATATATATCACAACCAAACTCTGGTAGAAAAGGTCGTTCACCTTTCATAGTTAGTAATAAATTTTTAATATTACTGCCAGTTTGTTTTAATGTTGTTTGTGTCTGTTCAAAAAATCCAACATTGGATTTACCAAGTGGTAATGATAAACCAATAAACACATCGGGGTTTAAATCATTTTCTAATGCACCCATTTATTATTTTCCCTTTTTCTTATCCATAGCTTTCATTATAGCACGATAATCTTTTGTTAAAGCGTTTGTCACGTGGTCTGGAATTTGTTCAACATTAACACCTGCTTTTTGCATAGTTTGAACAGCTCCAACTTCTCTTTTACTTTGGTCTGACGTACCATAACCCATTACTTCAGCCATTCTTGTAGTATCAAATGTTTTTCCACCCATTGTCGGCCACGATTCCCTATCACCTTGGATTCCACCTTTTGTTTCATTTAAAATTTTATTCAAAGATTTATTCTTAGTATAGTTTACTTCCGTTGTCTTTGTCGGTTTTTCGATAAACTCTTTTTTTATAGAATCCATACTCAATGATTTTTCCTTATCAATAAATATTTCCTCTTTAAGTTTTATGATTTGCTGACGGACTTTTCGTTCAACTATTTTGTCTATAACTTCAATAAGTTCTCGTTTCTTCATTATTAACTCCTATTATATTAACCTCTTACTCCAGCCGTAGCTGTTGTATTATCTATTTCTTGTAAATTCTCAATGATAAATATTTCTTCATGGTTTTTAAATACCGTATCATTCCAAATATCAAACTTTTCTGATTGGATTTCTATCCAATTAATGTCTGGTGTAAATCCACCTTTAGCCCCATCAAAAACTTCATACCCCATCTCACCCCTTGATGATAGTGGTACTATCGGCCAAGGAACTAAAGTAACTCCCGGCGTGTTTGGAACTGGTCCCGCTGGTGTAGTTAACGTATCACTTGTTAAAGTACCAGGCATAAATACTAATAGTGGTATTATATGTTCACCAACAACTGGACACGTTACTATATAAATATGTATTGAGTCTATGAATTGGTTACAAAAATGGTCAATTATCTCCGGCGTTTCCCCATAATACCCAATTCTTCCATTAATTGTACTCAAAAATTTTATAAGATTTTCAATTAAATGTTCTTTTGCTTCTTCTCTGTCAACTACTTTAGCTAATCCAACACCCATTGTACTCAATGGAACAGGAATACCCTCAGAATTTGTTTTACCAGTCGGAACTATAGGCCCAACACTTGGTATATTTTTATCAATTCTTATATCTGGTGTATCTGATATTAGAAGAACACTTCCTTCTTCCATATACTTATCTAACGCATCTGCGAAACCCTCCGAAAAAATTCTTATACTTTCTTCTGGTGTTTCACCCTCTGGTGCCGAACGACTATATATTTCAAATAAATCTTTTTGTAATTGTACTTTAGCTGGTGAACCACTTGTTGATTCCCAAGATAAATCTATATTACCACTTGTAATTAAACTACCAGGGTTTGGTTGTCCCACATCTGCTGGTAATAAGGTAAATGATATATAAGTTCCATTATCTTCAATCGTTTCTATTATATAAATTCCCTTATTAGAACCTTGTTTTATTTCTAATTTAGATTTACCAGGTATTTCAGTTAAATCATATTCTCTACCACTTTTATCATTTCTTGAAAGATGTATACCAGTTATACCTTCCATCGTACTAGCTGGTTCTGGTGGAGCTTCTGTTTCCACATCCATAGTTCTTGGTATAGAATCATATTCATCAAACTCTTCTTTAGCATCTTCCCATTTTTTCTTAGCGTCTTGCCATTTCTTTTTTGATGCATTAGTTTTAATTAATTTAGCATCATGTTCTTTTTTTAATTTTCTCCACTTATCATCTTTTTTATTCATATCGTCTTCTAAACTTGTATGTTCATCTGGGTCAAAATCTGGGTTATCAACTACTACTGGTTCTGGTTGTTCAACTGGAGGCGGTGAATTTGTCTCTATAAAATATTGACCAGGATTTTCAATTAAATTTTTCTGTCTAACTTTATCATGTTTTGTAGTAAACCCAGGAATAAATCCTAAATGTATAAAAGTTCCTTCAAACCTACCTCTATCAGAATCGGGTGTTACTGAACCAGGTGTTGTTGTAAATGAACCATACGTATCTACAAGACCAGGAGCTAATTTAGTAAGTGGTGCAGATGTATCACCAACTATTTCTTTACCAACAATGTAATCATCTATCATATTAGCTAATCTTGTTGTGTATATTTCCCAATACTCATCCATTTTGTCTGAGTCTGTCATTAGACCAAGTGAACCATCTATTAATCCAGCGACTTCACTTTCTAAAACAACCATTTCATCAAACAATTTTTGGGTATCTAACTTTGGTATTTTTTTTGTTAAAGGCATATTATCTTGTAAAATTTACTTCACTATTAAATGACGCTTTGGCCATCTTTGCTAAATCTGCTTTTAGTTGTGGTAGAGTTGCAGGAAAACTTAATAAGCCCGCGGGGCCTGGATAAGATAATTTCATTATTGCCGAAATCAAATCATCTAAAAAGTTTACCAACTGAATACCATTCACAACTGGTTCTGTGTTAGTTGTATCTCCAAGATATATTTTTGGACTTGTTATTACAGTTTTTGTTTTAGTAACTAATTCAAAATCTTTTTCGGATGTAAAACCAACTACACCATTAGTATTAACATTAACACCATTTTTTGCATCAACTACAAAAAAGTTACCAGTATTAAAATAGGTATCTGTATTTGTATACGAATATAGTCCATCTGTTTTGGAATTAAAAACTACTCTATCTGTACATAAAAGAATTTGTTGACCACTTAATTCTGTTGGCGGTTCTTTTGGTATATTATCTGAATACTCTGCAGTAAAATTACTTATTGTATGACCACCGAGACCAAAATGATATAAAGTTTCCTTACCAAAAACATCTGGATTTGTTGCTCTATTTAGTGGTATAGTTTCATTTGTAGTCATGTAGAACGAAGAACCATCTGCGTTTATATCTTCAATTACGTATGGTTGAAATTTTCCTTCATCTGTTTTCTCTTTTTCAAATTCTTCTATATCCTCATTCTTATTATGATTACCTAAACCTGTTAATTGACCAACTCTCATTTTTATATTTGGTGAATCTATATCACCATCTTCATCAACCGTACCTTCTCTTCCCAAGTCACTATCATCACTTATGTTACTTCCAAGTCTAATAGTATTTCCGAATCTACCTTGTATAGTTAAATCGCCTTCATATGGTTTTAATTGTCTAATATATCTCTTTCTTTTAAAGAACTCACCAAGTTCAAACCCACCCTCTTCAGAATCAGTTGGTTCTGTTTCACCACTATCCACGGTGGCATAATCCTCGGTATCAGTTTTTGACATTTGCGAAACAGTACTCAATCCTGGAACTGAGTTTGTATTTATACTGGATAGAAAATTTAAAGTTTGTGTATAAAATTTCAAACCAAGATAATTTACACAAACAACATACTCACCTTTGAGTGGAAATTGTTTAAAGTTTGATTCTAATGGATACAACCAACTACACTCATCGGGCGATTTCCCCTGGTCACTATTAAGTAACCTAACTTTGGCCATTCCAATGTATGTAAAGTTAGAATCACTTTCCTCTTCTACACGGGGTTGTCTTTCTAACAAATCATCTTCTGTTAATAAAATATCTATTACTTCACCAACTTCTAATTCATAAAATTGTTCTGGTTCATTTAAATTCTTTACCATATTGGCAACAGAACCAAAGCTTGTTAATCCGCCAAGTAAAGTTGGTAAACTTTTCTTCTTTTTCTTCTTTATATATGCCATATTAATTTAAAGCCTGAATTTCGTCTTGTATATCATCTTGATTTTTTTGAATATCATCTACCGTATCTTGTATACCTTTCATTAGTTGTTCCTTTTCTGCTTCAGTTAATCCAAATTCACTTTCACTACCACCTTTACTCTCTGCGGCAATTAATCGTTGAACAATCGCGGCTACTTTTACAAGTTGTTCGTCATTTTTTACATTTATTTCCAAATACTCCTTTATCATAGGAACTATTTGGATGGCCGTATCACCATCTTTGATAAATTGAACAATTTCTTTTGTCAACACATCAAGTTGCCTCCTATTATGTTCTGTATTTTCGTAAATATCTTTAAATAAGTCCGAAAGAGTCTTTCCCTCGAATATTTCGTAATCATTAGACATAGTATTTTCCTATTTTTGATAAATGAATATAACCCAATAATAAATATCTTTTTTATTAAAATACATCTATATATATGATATTTATTAATAACAAAACTAACCAAGAAAGGATGAACTCGTGGATAACACACTAATAGAGAACCTTATCGGTGAGTATGGTTGGTTATTTCTTACGGGTATAATAGCCCTTCTATTTCAAAGTACTATACAAGAAGCGGTAGATGGTTTAATGGTCTTTTTAGGAAACGACTACAACGAAGATGATGTCGTTGAAGTTGATGGAGAACCTGGACGTATAGTTCGTGTAGGTATATGGAAAACTGTATTCTTTATTTACCATATAGTGGGTGGAAAAATAGTAGGTGGTTCAAAGTTAGTAGTAGCCAATTCTAAATTAAAGGACTTAAAGATAGAAAAACCACTACCTAACTTAGATTTGTCTAAATATGACGAATCCTAATAATATATATATATAGTATCATAAAATTTCATATATATCATAGTTATTTATACAATAATCTTTAACTAATTGTCGAAAGGAGAGACATCATGAAAGAGATAATGAGAGCCGTAAACGAATGGATGACTGGGATGCTAGAAATGCTTTTTAACTTTATAGCCGTTGGAGCTGTAGTTGAAGTACTTTTTGGTTCTGGTGTATTCGGTGTTAGTGTGATAGGAAACTTGACCACTATCATTGGTGGGTTTGGTAACAGCGGATTCGCTGGTTTACTAGCATTATTATTCTTGGTTGGTTTATACAAGAAATAATAAAAATAGAAAAGGGGAACTTTAATTTTGTTCCCCTTTTTTTATATATGATGTTATAATGTAATTTAACCACTAAAAGTTATAATTATAATCTGGTTTCCTCCGTTGGTCATCGGCTATTAAAGACCCAGTATAACTTACGTCTACTTGACCAAAAGTAGTAAATTCATGCATCAATCTCTTATGATATTTTTTTAAAGTATTAACAACCCTTGTAATATGTTGTGTATTTGAACCAGTCATTTCCCTAATAAGAATATATAAAGCTTTCTTATTAAAATTTTCAAGAAACATACGTCTCCTAAACAATTCTAAAATAGAATCAACTACCATTATATCACGATGTCGTTTAAAAACCTTATTTAGATTAGTATCCCAGAATAGTAAGGTCTGTTCCAAAAATATTTCCGTCTCATTTATATACTCATCCTTCTGGATTTTTAGATTATCCCCATATTCCAAGGAAGATATATCTTGTTTTTGTTTATATGACTTATAATTTTTATTATTATGTAAAATTAAGTAATTTTTTGCTACAATACTAAAGTAAGAAAACGCTTTACCCTTACCTTCTTTGAATTTATGCATATTCATTACAAGAAAAGACATAACTTCCTGTTTAACATCTTCACTTGGTACATCAAAGTAATAAAACTTAAATGTATGAATGATATTTTCGCATAATTTATCAATTGCTTTGTTAATATGGTCGTTATAAATTCTGTTTCTCATATATGGACGAGTTTCTTTATTATATCGAATAATAGCATTCTCTGTTTCTTGTGTGAAGTAATAACGACTACTTCCTTTTTTTGCTTTTCTACCCATTTATGTCTTCTCCTTTAACATAGTTATTTAAGTTTTCAATTGTTAATTTTATTCCTTCAAAAACTGAACCAATTTCATCATCAGATTCAAAATGTCCAGTAGAATCTATTTTTTTCATACCATTGTATGTAGAGTTAACCATTTCCGAAGTTCGTTCCATCCAACTTTCAAGTAATTCTGTTTTCTTTAGTAAATTCCAATTGATATATAGTGAAGTTACCAATAAAATACTACACGCTCCAAGAGCTATTTCAAATAACATCTATTTTTCTCCAAATAATTCTTCAAATAAGTCTGCATGTTTGTTTGATAGACCACTATCTACCACTGGTTCTTCCTTTTTACCACCGACAGAGTGCTTTATTCTATTTACAGACTTTTCTACCACTTTTTCTGAAGCTTCACCAGCTCTCTTCCATTGGTCACCTTCAATGAATGTAGCCATACAATCGGCTGCATGACAAATACGTGCAATATTTGAACGTAATGAAAATTCTGGAAGATATGACTTCAAATAACTCTCATTAGCTTTCTCATACATACCATCTGTTAATCTTAAACCAAGATATTCTGTCTGATTCATTGGAATACTAAAGTGTTGTAATAACCATAGTGCTCTATCTGTAACAGTCATGTATTGTAATTTAGGATTATGTGTAAAAATCTTACCTTGATTCTTACGATGCCACTCAGACTCATTTAGAATATAATAATCGTGGTCTAAATCACCAACTTTACCTAAATCATGGTGTAGAGTTGCAAAAACTAATTCCTCATCTGTGAAATCTATGGTCGCACCATTACGTTCCCACATTTCTCTTAACTCTAATGCGAATTTAGTTACGTGTAATACGTGTTCTACATAACCACCCGCCATAGCATTGTGATAGTGTTCCTTGCCACTAGCTGGGGCTAAACACATTCTATCTTCAAAGTAATCATACATCTCATTTAGATTTTCAAGACGTTCACCTGAAAATGTGTTTGTGATTAAATCACGTAATTGTTTCCAATTTTCTTGGATTTGTTCTGGACTTAATTGTTTCATTTATAACCTCTTTTTAATAAGTATCTTTTAATATGTTGAAATTCCAATATATTTTTAACTATTTGTAATTAACTCTTTATTGTTTGTCCAGTTCATTGGATATATATGGACATTATCATATTTGTATGGTTGTACGTGCGTAGATTCTAAAATATCTACAACATTAACCCATTTTTTATTCATAGTATCTCTAACCTGGTATAGTCCATCTTTGTGTTCAGTACCCTTAATCAAAATAAAGTCTCCATAATCAAAGGGGCCACCCCACCGTTTGAGAAGATTTCGTGATAGTGCTACAAATTTATACTCTGACGCCTTATGTATAATAAAACGAGTACCATCGGCAGTAATATCTGGTGTTTTATCTGTTTGTGGATAAACAGGCTGATACATTGTTACACTAACTTCTACACCATATTCATAGAAATCTTTTAATTCATTATGTAAGTATTGATTTTCATCTTTTAAGATATCAATATAACCTTTGTATGTTTCTCGATTTTTCTTCATAATATTTACAGAGAAAAATCCTTGTAAAAGTGTCACCACTATAAGTGACGCTATCCATTTAGTTGTTTTCACAATATACTCCCTTCGTATTTTGTTTATTTTGTGGAGATGGGGAGATTCGAACTCCCGTCCAGTCTGTTTTTTTCAATGAGTCGTTACAGCTTAGTTGGTTTCCAAATACGGTAGTCAACCAACAAACCCACCATTGGACATTTGTTCAGATTGTCAACTGGTGACTCTTATACTCTACCACGCGAGTTGTTCGTCTAACTTATTTTATGACCGAGTGTTAGACAACTCAGTAACTTAAGCAGCGTATGCGTAAGTTGGTTGGGAATCAGAAACAGGTTCATCAACATAAATGTCGAATCCCATTTCAGCATTGGCTAAATGCCAATCAATTACCAACCCGTCTAGCGAGTTATCGCCATTTAGGTTTTGTTGAGTCTTATTTAAGAGTTTACTCAAACTCTGCTGCACTCAATTGTCAAATAACACCTGTCGAATACCATGTCATCCCCATATTTATCGTCTACGTTTTACCCTAGCTCTTCTGGTACGTTTTGTTGGTTTCGGAGCTGGTTTTACAGCCGGTTTACCAGGTAACGCACTTTGAACCTTGATAGTTTTTTCGACATTTTTTATTTCTTTTTTAAATTTTTTGTCTTCTTTAACACGTTGTTTTTCAAATGCGATAGCATCTTGTTGAAAATCTTGAATTTCTGGAGCTATTTCCGTCCTCATGTCTGGTTGTGAAGCTTCTCTTCGTTGATTTTCTAACATTACCTCATAAGCTATAACTAAATCATCAACTTCTCTTGTAGATAAAGCTCTTTCTATATACTTAATTATGGCATTTAAGTTTTTCATTAGTATGTTCTCCTCCTACGTCTACCTCGCGAAGAAACTTTTTTTGTTGATTTAATTTCTTGTTCTAATTGTATATCCGCTTCAAGTTCTATTACTTTTTCGGCAACTTCTTTAACAACTTCTAAACTTTGTTTATCACCCGTTGAAATAAGTTTAGCTGAAATATCTTTTAACTCATCAACTTTTTCTTGTTTGTCCACCAACTCTAATTCTGGTTTTTCTATTATATCATCCAAATCAACAAGACCTTTCTCTACCGAAAATTGTTCATCACTTTGTTGATATTGTTTTACCAAGTCACCAACGTCTGGGTCTTTAATAATATTTGAAACTTCTTGTGGTAAATCTTCAACATCATCAATGGAGTCTAACAACTCTATTTGTTCTTCATCATAGTCTTCTTTGTATTTATGCAATAAATGAAGAACTGCACTAGCCTTATCTTCACTAGCTTCCATGATAGCTCCATAAAGCATTTTCATAATTGTATTTCTTGTGTGTGTGTTGGGCATATATTTTCTCCTAATTATAAATATTAGTCAACCAATAAATGTGGACTAGCTTCTACTTGTCCAGCTCTTGACACTTCTACAAATTCTACTTTACAATGATACTCACTAATATTGCTAGCACCGACATAGCTACATGAACTATTGATGCCATCTCGAATATCATGTAAGATTCTTTTGACTTTCCCTTTGTATGGAATAATTTTGTGATTTCCTTCGACATT
>Ga0208408_1000451_pt1 | contig 27309 bp, 30 predicted proteins | sample ETNtaG_4_FD_185776 | JGI IMG/M metagenome (GOLD analysis project Ga0208408, IMG submission 185776) | Marine microbial and viral communities from oxygen minimum zone, Eastern Pacific Ocean - ETNP201406SV67 (SPAdes) (version 2) | ecosystem: Environmental > Aquatic > Marine > Oceanic ... | reverse complement strand
CCGCGAGCGGCGTGCTTTGGCATACATGCGCCTAATATTAGGTAGGGGCGGTAAACCTCGCCCATTGATTGAAGGATATTTCCAGAAACGTCAATTTCACTGATGACTCCAAAGCCAGCCTCAGAAATCAGTTCTCTAACGATATCTACAGTCTCATCGAATCCAGTGTTACTCTTTGCATGCCGTTCAAATTGCATAGTGTTCACCTCGTTAATCTACCAACTACTCTTTCAAGGTGTGCAATGAAGGAGTCCGCTTCTTCTTGTGTATTGTAGAGGTAGAAGGAAGCACGGTTTGTCGCAATTATCCCAAGTTTTCTCATCAATGGTTGAGCGCAATGGTGGCCAGTGCGAACGGCAAATCCACCTAGGTCTAGGAAATGTGCTAAATCTTCAGCATGTATGCTTTCGTGAAGAAATGACACTACTCCAGAGCAGGAAGGGTCAGAGTGGTCACCATACACTTTGATTCCAGGTATCTTTGAGATTTCATTAGCAGTATGGGCGGCCAAATCATGGATATGTTTGTGCACCTCATGCATGTCAAATTGGGACAGCCATTCTATTGCAGCACCCCAGCCTATAGCCTCAGCAATTTTTGGGGTGCCTGCCTCAAAACGGTACGGACCAGTCTGGAAAGTTGAATGATCAAGAAATACATCCTCAATCATATCTCCCCCGGCCATAAATGGTTGCATTTCATCCATTACCTCTGAAGTTACGATTAGGCTTCCAATTCCAGTAGGGCCACACATCTTGTGTCCACTTACTGCTACGAAATCAGCCCCTAAATCTGTAACATCTAGTCGCTCATGAGGGGACGCTTGAGCGCAATCAATGAGTACTCTAGCTCCTTTGCCGTGGTTTCCTCTTTCATGTGCCATTTTGATGATATCTTCAACAGGGTTTCTAGTGCCAAGGACGTTACTAGTGTGCACGCAACCAACAAATTTTGCCTCTTCAACAGAGGCTTCAAACTCGTCCATATTAAGACGGTAAGTTTCAGGGTCGACAGAGACAAAACGTATCTCGATCCCTCTTTCTTTAGCAATCAGTTGCCATGGGACAATATCAGCGTGGTGTTCCATTTCTGTGACTAGAACCACATCGCCTTTCTCTAAATTTGCTCTGCCCCAACCATGGACAACGAGATTGATGGCCTCCGTTGTGCCGCTAGTGTAGATTACTTGGTTTCGCTCTACATTGAACCATTCAGCAATCGTGTCACGAGATTTTTCGTAAGCAGCAGTAGCCTCACCGGCTAAAGTGTGTACTGCTCTATGGACATTGGAATTATTTTGTTCATAGTAATCAGACATTGACTTGATTACTTGCCGTGGTTTTTGGGTAGTTGCGGCGTTGTCAAGGTAAACAAGTGGCCTACCTGATGGCATGATTCGTGAGAGAATGGGGAAGTCTGCGCGGATTGCTTCAACATTTAATGGCATCAGAAACTCCTCCAGACAGTTGACTCCATTCGGCTTCGGGTTATCAATCCATTCAAGTCTAATTAATCAATAAGTATCAGCAATTAATCCAAGAGAAAGTTGTTTGTTCAGCCATGAATGCATGGTTTTACTCCCCATTTCTTTTACGGTGGCATTTAGAAAAGCCGCGATAATAATCCCCTTCGCCCCTGCTTCAGTAAAGCCACGAGATTCGAGATAGAACATCTGTTCCTCATCAACAGGGCCGTTAGCTGTTCCATGGCCACATCCAACAACTTCGTTTTCTAGTACCTCAAGTTCTGGTATTGAATCAGCCTCTGCATTTCGTGAAAGTAGAAGATTGTTGAATACTTGAGCTGAATCAGAACCTTTTGCTCCCTTGGCAATTTTTAGCATTCCTGTCCCTATTGTTCTGCTTTTACCGGCACAGGATGAATGCCAATTGAGGCGGCTGAATGTATCTGGGGCTTCGTGTAATATTTCGATATGGTGATCGTTATGCTGACTTCCGGCAGAAAAGATAGACCCATTTACTATGAGATTACAACCTCTGCCATTGAGTAAGTAACGCAAATCTGCTTTGGTTTGAATCCCTCCAATGCCGAATGTACCAATTTTCACTTCACTATCATGACCTAGAGAAATGCGCTCCCATCTTAGGAGCCTACTTGCCCCTAATCTGTTTACAACAACATCATTGAATTTTGCTCCTTCTCCAATGATTCCTGTTCTTAGAAGTCCAAACCAATTCGAGCCACTTTCTATCATTGTAATTAACTCACAATCAGCATTGCGGCCGACATTCAATTCTACTTGGAGACCGCATACATCTCCTTCACTTTCTAGAGTGAGCAACAAAGGTTGCTCAAAGACAGCTCCTTCATTCACATTTATTTTGATTGTTCCATCAGTGGCGATGGCTCGAATAAAGGCTGAGGCAACATCATCTTCATACTCATTTTCTGATGTTTCCGTTGCCACTGAAATTGTTATGTCATTTGTTAATTCAGTACCATCAAGGAACGTTAGCGTGACTGTTGCTGGGGAAATTTCTTCTGGCATATCTGAAGGGGCGCCACTAGGGTGAATATGTCGCCATGGCGTGTAACGCCAGAGGTGCTGCGCTCGGTCTGGCACCGGTGTGGAAAGATAGGATTCTACAGCATTCAACCGATACTCCCCTCCATTTCAAGTGCCATTAATTTGTTTAATTCAACAGCGTATTCCATTGGTAATTCTCGAGTAAAAGGCTCAAAGAAACCGTTGACAATTAGTGCCATAGCCTCTTCTTCAGTGTGCCCTCTACTCATTAGGTAGAATACCTGTTCATCACTTACTTTGCTAACGCTAGCTTCGTGTTCACTTCGGCATGTTGAGTTTGAAACCTCCATTGTAGGATAGGTGTCTGACTGACTTTCGTCATCAAGAATCAATGCATCACAAACAACATTGACTCTACAGTTTTCAGCCTTATTAGCGACTTGAATTAATCCACGATAACTCCCTCGCCCTCCATCTTTTGAGATACTCTTGGAGAGTATTTTACTAGTTGTGTTACTTGCTAAGTGGTGCACCTTTGCTCCAGCATCTTGGTGTTGACCTTTTCCAGAATAGGCAACTGAAATCACTTCAGCATGCGAGCCTTCCCCTTTGAGAATCACTGCAGGATATTTCATTGTCAGTTTTGAGCCAATGTTACCATCGACCCATTCCACTGTAGCGTTTTCATATGCCAAAGCCCTCTTGGTTACAAGGTTGTATACATTTGTTGACCAGTTTTGCACTGTAGAATAGCGAATCTTAGCTCCCTTGTGAGCGATAATCTCAACAACAGCACTGTGCAAACTTTCTGTAGAGTATGCCGGAGCAGTACAACCCTCAACATAGTGTATTGATGCACCTTCATCTACGATAATTAGAGTTCGCTCAAATTGCCCCATATTCTTGGCATTGATTCTGAAATATGCTTGTACAGGCATTTCAACACTAACGCCCTTTGGAACATATATGAAAGAACCACCAGACCAAACAGCCGTGTTAAGGGCACTGAATTTGTTATCCTGATATGGTACAACCGAACAGAAGTACTGCTTTACTATGTCCTCATGTTCCTTAAGGCCACGATCCATATCGAGGAAAATGACTCCTTGTGATTCTAAATCTTCTCTAATCGAATGATATACTGCTTCAGACTCGTATTGTGCGGTAACTCCGCCTAACCATTTTTGTTCTGCTTCAGGTATTCCAAGCCGATCGAAAGTTCGTTTGATGTCTTCTGGCACATCATCCCAGTCGCGCTCAGTACCTTTTCCAGAACGAAGGAAATAAGTGACTGCATCAAAATCTATGTTATTCAGAATTTCTGAATTTCCCCAAGTAGGCATTGGTTGATTAACGAAATGATGGTATGACTTGACGCGGAGGTCAGTCATCCATTTTGGTTCATTTTTTAGTTCAGAAATGTCTCTAACAACTTGTTCAGAAAGCCCGTTGTCAAAACGTATAGTCGCGTTTTCAGGGTCGTGCCAGCCAGCTTTGTAATCACCGACAACATCGCGGGCATCATTACTCACTCAGATGCCCCCTCTTCTAACCAATCGTATCCCCTTTCTTCTAATTTGGTAGCAAGTTCAGGTCCATCAGTGGCAACAATTTTTCCATCAATAAGGACATGTACAAAATTGGGATTCACATGGTCTAGTATTCTTTGATAGTGGGTAATGATTAGGCAGGCGGCATTGTCCACCGATGCATTAATTCCGGTAGAAACAGTACGCAAAGCATCAATATCAAGGCCAGAATCAGTCTCATCAAGAATTGCAATTTGTGGCTGAAGCAACATTAATTGGAGAATTTCTAGACGCTTTTTTTCACCACCACTAAAACCATCATTGACATAACGGCCCAAGAATTTTTTATCAACATCTAATTTTTCCATGCAAGCATTCAATTCTTTTCTAAATTCTCGCGCATTAGGTGCATTTTCGCCTCGAATGGCCTGTACTGACTTTCGCAAAAAATTTCCCACTTGAAGACCAGGTACTGCTTGAGGGTATTGAAATGACATGAAGACTCCTAGGCGTGCTCTTTTCCATGGTTCCATTTCAAGGATATTTTGCCCATCAAGTGTGATAGTGCCAGAAGTTACTTCATAGTCGGGGTGTCCCATGATTACCTTTGCAAGTGTTGATTTCCCACTTCCATTTCTTCCCATTAGAGCGTGAACTTCACCTTTCTTTAATATCAGATTGATACCTTTGAGAATCTTTTCACCTTGGATAGAGGCGTGAAGATCATGGATCTCAAGAATGCCATTTCCTCTCACGAAGTATCCCCCTCTACTTTTCTTGGCTTAACCGGCCCTTATCAAAGCGTGTTTGCTATTATTAGCCACAAGTTGAGTAGTTGGCAATGTATCTATCCCGAATACCTTCGGCTAGAGAGGGAAATCCCTCAAAGCAGACCTACTCATTCGCCGGTTTGATGGGGGGGGATGAACTCGCTGCACGGTATCAAGCCGAAGTGGCTTCCAGCATTGCTGATGAATTAGATACTCGATTATCAGAAATCACAAATCCTGAAGAAGATGGACGTTTTTCGGCTCTATCCTTGATTAATTTAGTAAAAGAAGGCCAGAGTTCTGATTTGGTTTCTGCATTGATGGTTAGGTTAGGTGGGGTGCGAGCGTCTCTAATTGGCCATGGCGGCAGTATCATAGTTGACAAAGTGGAAGTTATTGTCGTAGGTGGGGTGGAATCTGTTTCTTTGCAATTGAATCTGGATGGCGCTTGTATTGCATGCGGTGCTGCCCCCGGGACGCTTCAAGGGATACAGAACGATTTATTGGAGGATGAAGAGATTTCATCGGTACTTTTCAGTGCATCAATGCTAGATGCTTTCGATGAATTAACTAGAGAATTCTTGAAATTGCATGGGAATGTGACTTTTGTTTGAGGTGTTTGTATTCCAGCGAAACCTAGTCCTTGGCATTCTAATCTGGAGAGTTCACTTGCTCTAGCAGATTTCGGCCTTCCAGAGAATTATGAATTGCGTTGGTTACCACTTCCACCATTCGATGATTGGATAATTCATGTTTCTTCAAACGGCCACGAAGCGGCTGTAATTGTAACTGCTAACCAAATGTTTCTGAGTGAAAATCTAGTTGCTCTATTAGTTGACAACGCAGCAGGGCGTCTCATCAAGATTGTAGCTACTCCAGAAGTTAGAGAAGTTGAGGATGAAATGCTTGAAATTCTAAAATCTTCTTCAATTCATCTCTTGCTATATTGAGAGAAATGATATTCCGAAGGAGGCGTTCCGCCCCTGATGGTCGAAGATGACGCGGCGCAATCTGCAATCGCCGATGCAACTTCCAAGACCGATAAAGATGGCTTAGATCGCAAAGTAACTGTCGAAGTAATTCACAAGCAAGAGGGATGGGGCGCTGCTGCTTGGACAGCAATTGGGATGCTGTTGATGGTAGCATTCATTGGTTCTTGGTACATGATGTCTAGCGATGGCTCTAGTAGCGGAATTGGCTTATTTGGCAGTGATGGAAATTGTGGTGATGGGGTTGACAATGACAATGATGGCAGAACTGATGAAGCGGATGGGGATTGTTACGATCAAGTCAACCCTTCTTTCCAAGGTTACAACAAGGGTCATTCAGAAGATGGGCGAAACGACCCCCCTAGTGGCGAAGCATAACCTAGCGATGGCAACAAAAGGAAGGTGCTACCCCGCATTGTTAGCGGTGAGGGTGTGGCAGGTCATCAAGGACGTATAGCGAAGCCTTGTCGCGATGGCGACCATGGCAAATTTGAGGTCAAGTCTAGCGATGGCTGGGCACGTCTTGGGTTATTCCATACATCCACCCATATGTTGGCTACTCCTACTCTATTGCCAGTAGTTAACCCAAACATTAAGACAATTTCACCAAAAGAGATGTGGGATATCGGTTTCGAGGCTTTAATCACCAATTCATACATCATTTGGAAAGGAGAGGAACTCAAGGCACGTGCACTTTCAGAAGGGGTGCATGAACTACTGGATTATCCTGGGGTTGTAATGACTGATTCTGGAGTTTTTCAGCAGTATGTGTATGGTGATGTAGAGATTGGGGAGGTTGAAGTAGTAGAATTCCAGCGAGATATTGGAGTTGATATAGCCACAATGATGGATGTTTTTGGTCGCCCAGATATGACGCATGAAGAACTGAATGATGCAGTAAATGAAACTGTATCTAGGGGGCCAGCAGCCTTAGATGCTGCAAAAGGCACTCTCCTAAATGGCCCAATTCAAGGAGGTACCAATCAGGAACTAAGAGCAATATCTGCATCAAAGATGTCTGCAATGGATTTTGCAGTACACCCAATTGGAGGGATTGTTCCTTTAATGGAAAATCAAAGATATACTGATTTAATCAAGATCATCGTTGCTAGTAAGTCTGCACTTACTCCTGAAAGGCCGGTCCATCTCTTTGGTTGTGGTCATCCAATATTATTTCCAATATGTGTGGCGCTAGGAATTGATTTATTCGACTCTGCAGCATATGCTTTGTTTGCAAAGGATGACAGAATGTTGACTCCTACTGGTACAGTAAAGTTAGCAGAATTATCTGAATGGAATCATGTTTCACCTGCACTTTGGGGCAAGACTACTGAAGAGGTAAGAGGTCTACCAAAAGAAGAGAGAGCAGAACTTCTTGCAAGACACAATTTGCAGGTAACTGTGGCAGAATTAGCTCGATGCCGCGAGGCAGTACGCAATGGGACAATCTGGAATCTAGTTGAGCAGCGTAGTCATTCTAATGCTGAGTTGCGTTTGGCTACTCTTTGGCTCTATGATAATATGCCAGATGATTTGGTTCATAATTCCCCACCATGTAGGCAAGGTGGAGTTAAATTTTCAGAAGAATTGGCGCTCCATCCTAGAATTATTAATGCTAATAGATGGTTGAAATGGAAGATGCCTCCAGCAGATCATCTTGGAAACGCTCTCGAGCCATCCGACCGAGTGGCGGTAATATTACGGGGCAGGCCAGGGCCTTGGAGGGAATCATACGGGCCTCTTGTATCTTCAATGGTTAGGGATTGGCCACAGATTATTCCTTTCATTTACACTCCAATATCATTAATTCCGTATCAACTGGAAGATCTCAACCCATTTGCTCATCTAATGGCTCCACGACCTTATTGGAAAGGATCACATCAAGAATCAGAGGAAAATGAGATATTTTCCTTAGTACATCACAGTAATTTTTTCAAAGACTATTCAGGAGATACTCATTCCTTCTATGTTGGAGATTGTGAGGATGATTTCTTTGAAAGACTTGAATCCCAATTGGGTGAAAAAAGACCTAAATCAGAGGGCACTAAACAAGATGTAAAGCGCCACCATCAACTCTATGCAATATGTGATAAGATAACTTTATTTTCAGGACTTGGGTATGATGTAGTCCATTCTATAGCAAATAGTCTTTCATTTGTAATGAGTCGTACTAGGAGAGTAAACAACATTTTATTAGACGGCATTCATATTTTCAGCCAAAGGCTAACCGATGGCGGTTTGAGTATTACAAATGAAGGAGCAAAATGGATCCATCAGCAGATGGTAGAGGGTGGAGAGGTTCCTTGTGTAATCATTGACAGCGACGCAGAACCCTTCATTCGTGATGGGCGAAATGTGATGCATGGGTTCATTCTTGGTAGCAAGGGCCCACTCCGAAATGGTATGCCATGTTTGCTGGTAAATGAAGCTGGAGAACTTGTTGGGCATGGCATATCTCAGTGTGGGCAAAGGGAACTATTGTCATTCCGCAAAGGGATTGCAGTCAAGGTCAGAGGCGGCATCAATCTTGCAGGGGATTGATTCAAGGGCTCATATCCCCTCACACAGTGAGGGGGTCGGCTGATATGACTGGGACAATCATTGAAACTGACCAACTAACCAAGATGTACGGTCCCCATGTTGCTCTTGACGACATGAGTTTGAAAATCAATAGTGGGGCTACAGGACTTCTTGGTCCAAATGGGGCTGGAAAAAGTACTCTCATCAAGACACTACTTGGTCTGATTCAACTTACCTCTGGGGAAGGAAAAGTGCTTGGGTATGACATTCGAACTCAGGGAGATAGCATTCGTCAAAGAATTGGTTACATGCCTGAATATGATTGTTTAACTCCTGGGATGGATGCAGTTCACCAAGTGAAATATTGTGGCGAACTAATTGGAATGAATACTAATATTGCAATGCAAAGGTCGCACACGGTCCTCGAATATGTGGGCCTTAGAGACCAACGTTATAGAGAAATTTCCACCTTTTCAACGGGAATGATGCAAGCAACCAAATTGGCTTGCGCAATTATTCATGACCCTGATTTACTGATTTGCGATGAACCCACTAATGGCTTAGATTCCAAATCTAGAGGCTTCATGCTCGATACTTTGTTTCAGGTAGTTAAGCAGGGTGATCGTTCAATTTTGATGAGCAGCCATTTGATGGAAGATGTTGAAAGAATATGTGATCGAATTGTGATGATTCACAAAGGTAAATTGATTGCTCAAGGTAAGATTGAGGATTTGAAAGCAATTGACCGTGAGATTGAGATTTGGGTATGGGGTGGTGCTTCGAAGATGGAGGCTGCTCTCCAAAATGCAGGACTTTCGCCACGAAGAACAGGGAGGGTAATGAGAGTAGTTCGTCAAGATGAAACTACTTACGACCTTGTTTTGGAACTGGCGGCGAAAACTGGTGTTCAGATTCGTAGAATGGAGGATTACGAGCCGTCTCTTGAAGATTTATTCCTAGTCATAATGGATCGTCTTGGGTATGGTGTTAAATCATCAGCGGACTTATTGCAAACTCAAGGCCAACCTCGTTCTGTAGCTCCTGCCCCTTCACGCCCAGGGGGTGGGATTTGATGGCTGATGAGGTTCCTAATTCCAATGATCTGTTCGATGATATTTTCGAAGATGACAGGCCTGCTGCCCCTCCTCTGCCCACTCCTCAACCAATTAATCTCGAGAAACAAGTCCCTACCGATGCTGAATTTTTGGGAGAGAAAGGTGGTGTAGTTACTGGAAGGGGTAGGATGGAAGCCGCTTTTGGCTCTGGTGATGGAGATGAAACGGCTACTGCTCAAGTAGCACAAGTTGCTAATGAAGTCACAGGTGGAACATTATTTCATCAAATATATACTCCTTGGAGGGGGGAATTAAACAGCCGTTGGGTAAGAAATTGGGCTATTCTTCGTTATCATGTCTATGGACTATTTTCTAAGGGCCACAAACCATGGCCTGTGATGACGAAGTTGATAATTTTCGGAGTACTGATTTTTTCTATTAGTGATTTAGCAATGCTTGCAATTGGTGCCATATCGGGTGAAGAAATGATAGAGCGCATATCAGGTATTTCACGAGGTAATATGTATGGACATGTTCTCTCATTTTGGTTTAGAAATGCCTGTACTTATCCAATTGTTACTGCTTTGATAATAGGTGGTATGATTAGTGAAGATAGAAGGAATGGGACTTCTGCACTTTATTTCTCTAGACCAATTAATAGGCGAGATTACGCAGCTATGAAGTTCCTTTCAGTGGCCCTAATTCTTACTGTAGTCGTGTTGGTTACTCTTACTGCATACTATCTCGGCGCTATCCTCGTTGGTGGCGAGGGATGGGCCTATGTGATGGATACAGGGCTTATTTTCCTAGGGACCTTTGCAGCAGGAGTTCTACTAGTTTTCACTTACACAAGTATTGGTTTGGCTTTATCATCGGTCAGTTCGGGAAAATTTTTCCCTGCTGTTTCTTTCATTGGAATAATATTGGGCACAAAATTAGTGGCATTCTTGATTTCTGCTTTGTTCAATAGTAGTGCAATATACCTAATTTCACCATATGATTGTCTCGCTCATGTTGGCCAATGGATGCTGGGATTAAACCACACTTACGAACATCCAGCATCATGGAGTCTTGTTATGTTGCTAGTAATGAATGCAGTCTCTCTCTATGTGCTTTCAGCACGTGTTTCATCGTTGGAGGTGACTCGCGAATGATTCCAGATCTTTCACAGATGGGCGAAGGAAATACCCAAGAATGGGCTCCAGTCAATGAGGCTCCACATATCATGCTTGAACATGTCACGAAAACTTACGGTTCTGTAATTGGATTGAACGATGTAAGTATTGCAATTAAAGGAGGTGTGACAGGAATATTAGGGCAGAATGGAGCAGGTAAATCAACTCTGTTCAAGTTGATTGTAGGCCGTCTAAGACCAAGTTCTGGTGGTGTGCATTTATTCGGTACTAATCCATTCAAGAATCCAGCACCTTATTCTAGAATTGGCTATGTTTCTGAATCTGAGCACCTCTATGATTGGATGACAGGGTTAGATTTCGTTGCAACTCTTGCTAGACTGTATGGGTACACTAGAGATGAAGCAAAAGAGAAAGCAATGCACGTACTTGATTTCGTAGGTTTGTCAGATGTGGCTAACAAAGAAATTGGAAAGTATTCCAAAGGTATGCGTCAGAGAGTAAAAATTGCACACGCACTAGTAAATGAGCCAGATCTAATTATCCTAGATGAACCACTTGCAGGTTGTGACCCATTGGCTAGAACGACTATCATGAATGTAGTCAGAGAACTAGGTGCGATGGGTAAAACAGTTCTTGTAAGTAGTCACATACTTTCTGAAATAGAGAGAATTACTGAACAAATAATCATCCTTCACAATGGTCGACTACTCGCTTTGGGTAATCTACATGCCATCAGAGAACTGCTTGATCAGCACCCACATAGAATACTTCTTAGAACAGATAATCCAAGAAAATTAGGTACTGCTTTCCTCCCTCATACTGATGTTTATGGAGTAAGATTTCCACAAGATCACGAATTAGTTGTTGAGACGAACAATCTTTCTTCAGTACATCAGGCACTACCTAAGATTTGTAGAGAAAGTGGAGTTAGAGTTACAGGTATAGAAAATCCTGATGATAATCTAGAATCGCTGCTTGGATATTTGGTGGAGGGGCGCGCATGATTCCAAATGAAGAGCCACCACCGCCTCCGGTCGATTCCTTAGGGGCCCAAACTCCAATTTCTACCTCTGTACCTCAGTCTTTTGAGCATCAGATTCAGGCGGCTACGGATGCACAACAAGCACAAATGCAAGCTCCTCCTGAGCAAATGCCGTTGGGTGCCCCTGATGCTCCACCAGGTGCTGCAGTAGCACAATTACAAAGGATTCAAGCTTCTGCTGCACAAGCATTTAGACCACTAACAAACACAGTTTGGAGCAAACTTGACCGCAAGGCAACTGCCGTAGCAGAGTTCACTTTGCGTCAATATCGTACGAAGAATTCTACTTGGGTTGTTTTGGGTATTGGCGTAGTGTTTGTTGCAATGGTGTTGATGTTTTATGGCGAAGCCATGGCTACAGGATTTGAATCAATAGACAACGATGGAGATTCTGAAGATTGGGATGGCGATGGATATCCAACAGGTCAAGAAAGAAAATACAACACTAACCCTTGGGATGGAGATAGTCACCCTGATCCAAATTTAATCCCTCCAGATCCACCTGAAAAGTGGATTGATGAAGATGACATTGATTGGGACGGAGATTACAGTAATTGGAATCAAGGCCATGACGATGATGGAGATTGTACGGGTGAAGGTTGGGTTGACTCCGATTCTTTTGAACTACCTAGGAATCCAGACCGTAATAATGACAATATTGATTGCAATGTTCATTATTCTATGAATTCGACCACTAACACGGTCTATAGAATAAATTCAGACCCTAATGTTGACGAAGATCCCGATGATGAGATATTTCTCAAAGAGTCACTACATAGGGCGTTTGTACTTGGTTTTGGGAAGATTGGATTTGGTTTCTTAATTGGTATTTTCCTTCCACTTTTCCTCGCTACGGGATTAGTTCGTGATGAAATTGAGAATGGTACTTTGCATTACATTATGGGTAAACCGATTGCTAGGGCTGAAATACTTGCTTACCGTTTACTTGGTTATATCGCCATGGTGTGGCCATATTCCACAGTCTTGATTCTCTTGACAGGCCTGATTACTGGCTTCCTTGCTCCATCAGAATCAGTATTTCGCTTCCATGACATGTCAGCTTGGTTAGGTATTCTTCTAGCCTCTTGGCTCGTTATGTTGGCTTATGGCACTATTTTCTGTACCCTTGGAGTAATGAGTCAAAAGTTTGGTCTTTGGATAGCAATAGGGCTTGGAGTATGGGAATTTGCTATGGCCATGTTGTCTTTGGCCGCCCCAAATTTCCCTCTTACATGGTTGTCAATATCTCATTGGGGGATTGAAATAATCAATTGTACCTCTATTTTTGCATATCCTGATCAGAGTTATATGATTCATATGGCAGGCGAAATTAGTTGGGGTTCTGAAATTGCTTTGTCAGGTTTCTATAGTCCGCCAAGTGTAGTTTCTGGAAGTCCATTCATATCATTGTTAATCTCAATATTTGTACTTTTGACTGTCACAATTGGTTCACTATTCGTTGGTCAGTCGAGTCTCAAGAACAAAGAACTCAACTGAGGTATGATGATGTTAAAACCAGGGAAAAATAACTCCCCTGAGAGATTTGAAGGTGATTTTTCATCCTTCTGGCATTTAGATACTTTACCACCACTTAGGCGCCTGTCATGGTGGTGGTGGTGGTGGTTAGTTCTCATTCCTGACCCTGAACGTCCGGGAAGGAGTAAGCAGTTGATGGTGCTTTGGTCAACAAGGGACTGTGAGCGAATTGATGTCAGCGGGCATGACTGGTGGGGTGGTGGACGAACTCATACTGACGAAGAAGGTGGAATTGTATTCCCTGGCATGGTTGCATCTTGGTGGTTTGATGGCAACCAAGTGTTTGAACCACTAGTATTACGGGAGGCCCGCATGGCATCATTACCTGCATCCCACTCTCTTTGGGGCGACAATGAAGGAGAAGGAGGGGGGGCAGTCATACCTCTACTAGATGACGATCTTTCTATGGGTTTAGCAGCAGACAGGAGCCATTTTTGGCTGAAATTATCTTCAGATGATGCTTCAGTTAAAGAAGGGGCACCCAGTTCTTTTTCTTTGAAAATGACGCCTTGGAACAATGAGATTTCAGCTCTAGAGTACAAACATAATGTGTATGCTGCTAACATGGGATACGATATATTGAGAATCCACGGTACAAAGTGCAACGGAGTAATAGATGGTGAGGAGGTTGAAGGGACTGCATACTTCCAAAAAGTAACAGTACAGGCACCTTCAATTCCATGGTTTTGGGGCATGCTTCATTTTGATGATGGATCATACCTTGATTGGTGGTTACCCCACCTTTCTCTTTCGGCCACCGCAAAAGATTCAGAACCTTGGAAACTCAGGGACTTCACCCGTTTACCTCTCACCGGTGCAGGTATGTTCAAGGATTCAGGTAGGCAGAGAACCGAGAAGTTTGAGAGATGTGAAGTAAAACTGATTCAACCAAAAGGAAAAGATGCAGAATATGATTCTGATGGAAATCCACTGCCAGCATTTCACATCAGAATATGGAATGGTCGCACCCAAATAGGGCTACTAGTGAAAGCAGTTGGGAGGGCACATTGGTCATTCAATCAGCCAACTAGGGCCCACATGACCAGTCATTTTACCTACAATGAATATCCATTGGTGGTTGAAAAGATTTCAGTTCTTGACGAAAAGGGTGTTAGAACACTTGATGATTGGGAGTGGATTCATGGAAATGCGGAGCACAGTTGGGGAATATTGCATTAAATCTCATATTGAATAGTATGATATACGGCCGGTCACATGCATGCTATGAGAACGGGGTGTCGAGATGTCAGATGGCAGTATTGTAGAAAAAATGAAAACCAAGATTAATCCAGAAAATATTCATCAAAAGTTTGACATGACTTCATTTGAAACCGCATTTTTTTCTTGCCGGCCGACCTTTTTTGCTTTTCTAGCAAAATACGTACTTTGCTTTGTTATTCTAGCAGTCCATCTTTTATTTTGGTGGGTTAATACATCCTCAGGTCTTGATGACGGTGCTAATGGATTTGCGAAATTCTGCTTTTGGTTAGTAGATTTTCTAGGGATGACAGGTTTTGTCTTTTTCATGCTAATAGTTACTTGGGCTAATCGTTTTATGAATTGGTCATCTAGTGGTAGTTGGTATACTACATCACTACTTTTTGTCACATTTACACCAGCATTGTTCACTTTGGACAATATTATAGCAACAGTTTCAGGATGGTTTGGTAGTGAATTTAATGGTGTTATTCCATTCAATTGGAATGATACTTGGTACTTATACTTGGGAATCACTTACTTTACGGTTCTTTTCTGTTTGACTACTTGGTATTGTCGTTCATTCAACTATGGGGTTTCAGATCGTGCAGTTTATCTAAAGAAGGATTTCATGCTTAATCACACAATGCACAAGATAGACATGGTTGATATTGACAATATGAAATTAACAGTTCCTTGGTATGGGCGGATTCTTGGATTCGGAACCCTAAACATTCTCACTGGTAGCGGTTTTGGAATTAGGGAACACTCGACTTCAGTATCTGCTGGAAGTGTAACTGATGTTGCATCTGCAGTTTCTGAAGATGTTGGTTTCGTACGGAAAATAATCAGGGGATTACTTTTCGTGATAACCCTTCAAAGGACTCGTGAAGAGATGAATACTGCAGAACCAGAAGATTGTATGTATGGAATTAGAAAACCTTCTGATGTATACAAATTGATTAGTGAACTTAAGGAAGCCATCAGGAGCAAGTCTTCTACAGGACAAGGGACAGCTCAACGAGTCCCTAGTGATGGTGAGGAACCATCCTCCCCTGTAGAGGGCGAAGAAACTCCTACTTCAGAAGGTTCTTCAGAAAGTCTTGACGAACTTGATGCAGATATGAATCTAGGATGATTAACCTAACTCTAGAAGCGTTTGATTCATAGATGAGTTGCTTTTGGCAGGTGACATCACGAGGGATAACAATGAGCGAAGAATTAATGAAAACTGCTATTGAGATGTTTAGAGAGGGAAATTTAGAGGGTGCTGTTGCAGAACTTGAAGAGAAAGTCAAATCGCATCCTGATGTTGCAGAATTACATCATACCTATGCTGAATTTGCAAATATGTTGAACATGGAAGCGCAAGAAGATATCATTCCTGGTGGTAAAATAATGATGTTTTACAAGAAGGCTATGGAACTTGATGAAGAGAAAGACGAATACATTGCAGACTTTGCTGGTTTTGCTTTGGAATGTAGGAGAATACCAATTGCGGTTAAGGAATTCCAAAGATATGCTACACGTCTTGAACTTGCAGATATTCCTGTTGATGATGTGCTATACATGGCTGCAAGAAACGTTGTTGATGCTATTGAGGTAATGGATCCAGATAAATCTAATCCCATGGTTCAGCCATGGCTACAACAAGCTCTCAAATGGTCCGTAGGTGGTCTTGGATACTCTCCTGAAGAAGCCGCAGATATGTTGACTAAAGAGTGAGGCTTATGGCCGAACAGGTCGCCGTAGCATTTGCTATTGGGTATGTTGGTGATGCCTTTCATGGAAGTCAAATCCAACCTGAAATTAGAACTGTGCAAAGAGATTTAGATATTGCAATTACAAAGGCAAAATTTGCTGGCCCAAATCCAATTTTCAAATTGGCTAGTAGGACTGATGCAGGAGTAAATGCACGCATGAATGTGGGCGTATGTAAAATTTCAAAGGATGTATGGGCTAGTATGGGGGAATCACGTTTCCGTCGTGCTATTAATGACCACCTTTCTGATGCAGTAATTTGGGCTGCTAAAGGTGCAGAGCCGGATTTTAATCCAAGAATGGCAATACGTAGAATATATCGCTATAGGCTTGAATGTATGAGGGAATTCAATAATGACTTTGATGAAAAAATTGTCACTGAAGCAATGTCACTTTTCGAAGGAACACATGATTTTACAGGTTTTTGTAGACCTGAGGATGGTAGGGATACCAAACGTGCAGTAGATTGGTGTAAGCCTTGGCGTATCGATGGCCGACTTGTTGGTTTTGAAATAGCCGCTCAGTCTTTCCTATGGAATCAAGTTAGGAGAATTGCTTGGACATTGGGCAGCGTCGCACAGAATATCTGTTCTCTAGAACAAATAAAACAATCATTAGAGAGTGGAGAAGAACTACCTCAATTTGGGCTGGGCTCTTCTAGATGGTTGACTCTATGGGATATAGACTATGAGGAGGTATCATTTGAAGATACAACGAGAGATCTCTATTCCAATATTTCTGCCCCACCAAAAGCACTAGGGGAACGTCGATTTCCATTATGGCAAGAAGCAAGTGATTTGGAGCAAAAAAGAATGTTGCTTGAAAGTTGGATTTCATCACTCTAACATCTGATGGTTAATTCATCTCCATCTTGTAGGTCGAAAGCCTCTCTTAGAAATGCCGAAGCAATTACTTCGACAACATCGGTATGGCGAGTTAAATCTGGAATTAGTATGGCACATTCGATTGCTGTATTGTCATTTCCGTTCACATAATTAATGCTCGCTAGAAAGGCAGTAGCACCACCAAAAGAACGTCCCTCCCTTTCAAAACCATCAATACGATGGCTGGTTATAGTTGAAGTATCAATTTCTTTTGCCTTCTTTTCTAATTCTTCTGAAATATTGGTGGTTTCAACTTCTGCATTTTCACGAAGTGCTAGATATCTGATAAATGATTCACCTGATACTTCTAGATTCAAAGTGCCAGGCCATGCAGTGACTCCTAAAACTACCTTGAATTGATCTTGATAGTGGGGTTGAGCCATGAAAACATGTGCTCGTCCTAGGCCGCTGCTAACCCTTCCCCGCATCTCCATGGGCCGCCCAAGGAGTTCTCCTTATCCATATTACCCTAAGAGGTAATTTTCTGTAATTATGTCAAAGCATCATGAAGCCACTCTTTGATGCGTTCTAATTCAGATAAATTGACTTCATGGCCCATTCGGTAACCATTCCATTCACATGGATTGCCAGCATCAACCATGGCATCAAGGGCAGCTCTCCCCATCATTACTGGGACCATGTCATCAAACACACCGTGGCAGAATAATATAGGGGTATTCTTGTTTGCTTCTTCAGCCTCTTCTTCGTAGGTTTCAGATAATAATTGGTAGGCGGATAGTATCATCATTCCTGCAAAGGATTTCGGGTAACGAATCCCTACATGTAGTGCAAGTGCTCCACCTTGGGAAAATCCTGCTAGAATAATTTTCTCGTATGGGATTCCCCTTGTATGTTCTTCCTTTAGCAACTCTACTACTAGTTCTGCATTTTTTCTAATAGAGGCTTCATCCTCACGGTCATCATCCTCCCAGTCAAGTGTTTTTATGTCATACCATGCAGGCATTACCATCCCCATATTGATGGTAACAGGCATTACTGGCGCGTGAGGGAACACGAATCTAGTGTTAGGGCAATCAAGCATTGGGACAATTGGTTCAAAATCGTGACCAGAGGCACCTAGGCCATGCAACCAGACCACCGTAGAGGTGTGTTCTAATTCAGGTTCCACTACTACTGTTTCTAGCCCTGACATACGCATCCTTGTTGCTCCGCCCCAAGCCTTTCTTTTATCCACTTTTCCCGCAAATTGTTGTTATCACCTTCGTATGACTCTGTATCAGTTCAACTCGAATTGATGCCTTAGTAAGCAAGTTATCATGATTTAACCACAGAATACATCATGGGGTGGCACCCAAACCACTTCCCATGGCAGCCACCTTGGTGACTCTGCTCGGCATCGCGCAAGATGGGGGGGTACCTCAGGCAGGTTGCACGAAATCTTGTTGCATGAACGAATTTGGAGGCCCTACGCGCACCCGTTACCCAGTAGCATTAGGCATCACTGCGCCTGAAGGTAGTAGACATTTGTTAGAAGCAAGCCACGAACTATCTTCTCAACTAATTCTCTGGTCATCATCAGATGGCCAGCCTTTAGATCAGGTAGATTCGCTTTGGTTGACTCATGCTCACTTAGGACATATCGATGGATTGGGTCAGTTTGGTCGTGAAGCATGGGGTCCAAAGGGCATCTCGCTCCATGCTTCAAAATCTATGATTGAGTTAATTTCTAACAACTCTCTTCTGAATCCATTGTTTTCCAATGGTCACCTAAATCCTTCAGAATATATTTCAGGGGAGGGGGTAGAGTTAACAGAATCTGTCAAAATCACTCCCATAAAAGTACCTCATCGGGATGAACTAACTGATACTCATGCATTTCTAATTCAAGGTTCACAGAAGCGTCTACTATTTTTGCCAGACCACGATTCATGGGAAGAGACTCTTAATTTCCATTCTGCTGAAGATCCATTGTCATGGTTCCGCTCTCTATTTGTTGATGTGGTGCTGTTGGATGGTACTTTTTGGTCAGGTGATGAATTAGGAGGCAATGCTAGAAAAATAGGTCATCCTCCAGTAGAGGAAACCCTCGAGTTACTCGGGAGAAGAAAACCCGATGACCCTCGAATCGTCTTTTTCCATTTCAACCATTCAAACCCCCTCCATGTAGAGGCATCTGCTGAGACTGCTAAGGTGAGAGCAATGGGTTGGGAAGTTGCTAGGCAACCAATGACATTCACCCTTGAGTGAAATGTAACTTAGCGAACCTGTACAGTGACAGCATCAGATGTACTAGCTAAATCATTGTCAGTAACAGTAAGTGTGAATGTATGATTTCCCTTTGGAATTTTGACTTTGATTACAGGGGCCTCACCAATTACTCTGTTACTAATGTCCATCCAAACATGCGAAACAATTTGCCCATCCTCATCAAATGAGCGGCTACCATCTAGAGTTACAATAGCAGCACCTGTATCATCTGCTTCCACAATTTGGTCGTCACCAGCATCGGCGACAGGAGGCATATTGATTCTACTTGATTCATCAGCAAGTGCAGATTCAAAATCAAATTCTTCTTGATTAGTCTCATCTGTAAGTGTGATTTCTGCTTCAAGTAATCCCATCAAATCATCTGAACCTAAGGTGGTTTCCTTACCTCTAGAAAGTTGTGCAATTTCAGCCTTAGTTAGTAGTTCAGAGTAATCTTCATCACCGCCATACAATGATTCAGCACTAATATCAGAATTTTGTGCCATAGGTGCATCATCAAATTCAGCAAGGTCTGAATCAATATCCGCTCCTGCCTGTATTGCATATGGTTTTGCGTTAGGGTCAAGAACCATGATTTGATTTTCTCTTGTGTAGTCGTTCTGGTTATCTCCAGCCACCATGATGAGGGAGCCATCTTTGGTAGTCCTGACTAATTTAGTCAAACCCGTGTGCTCAACTTGCCATTTTTCTTCACCATCTCCATCTATCATGTGGGCATTAAACCATGAAGTTACAAGTAAATCATTTCCACAAATGATTAGGTCATGAATGCTGTATGGCGACTTGAATAGTGATTTCTTGTTTCTAGCAGAGTCAAATTCTATTACTTCACCATCAAACATTCCACATGCTACTCCATAATTAGTTGCGCGGAGTACATCACATCGTTGTCTCAGAGGTACTCTGGCAGCCTCTTGTCCCATTGGGGTCCACCATTCAATGACAATTTCATCTTCATCTCCCATTGTGACATCAAGCGCCTCACGGGCAATACACAGATGTCCATCGGCTAAGTAAGTCATGGCTGTGACTCTCTCTCCAGTCTCACCTCTAGATGGTCGTGTAAACCTTACATTACCATCACGGCCAACAACTGTAACATTTCCAACATCATCAGTAATTGCTGCAGAATCTCCACGTGGATCAACTGCTAGATGTGTCAGTTCTCCTGCTTCATAATGGGTTAGCAGTGTCCCTGTTGAAGTCAGCATATGTAGTAGCCTTGCGCCATCAATTACCGCAACTAAATCTCCAGTTGGCGAAACTGCCAAGTGATCACAACCACCCCCTAAATGGTGACTCCAACGATGTCCTCCAAGACTTTCATGCCCATGCAAATCGCCAGAATGGCTGCCTACAATCACCATCCCATCAGGAGAAATCGCAAGATGGGAAACCCCGCCTTCAATATCATGAGGTTCCGATTTATTCCCCCCCTCCGGGTCGCAAATTTTCAACACGCCTCCTTCTTCAGCCCATGAAAGAAACTTGCCATCGGGGGAAATTGCAACAGCTGTGACAGTCGAATCGGGATGCAAAATATTGACGGAGTCGATGGTGAGGGGCATCTCAATCAATGTGAAGAGGAAATCTCTATGCTTTCATGCTATCGCTTCTGGTAACTCTGTTCTTTGTCGTAGTTCTTCAAGAGATTCTTCAGGCCATCCAGCAAGAGGTTCTAGGGTTGCAATTGGAATTTTCCCTCCCCTCTCAGGGCGCGCACCAAGGTTGTCGCCAACAATAGCCCAAATTTCCCCGATGTGACCAGGTCCAGGAGCAGTTGCCAGATTCTTCTTCCATTTTGCACTAATGTGGTAAGGGTCCCAAATTGAAACAAGTTCTGCTAATTCAGGTTTTGATTCTGCAGTAAATGATAGCCGACATCCTCGGCGCATTGCCAACCATGAAGCGAGATAATCTCTTTCAGTTTGGAGATTGGCTAGAACAGTTCCCTGAACTCCTGTTGGAAGGCCACCTTGGCAAACTATTTTCTCACCCAATACACCCACTTCTTCTGGCATCAGTGCAATCCTGACTGCCCATTCAGGGTTTCCAAGATTTACTTTGAGATGGGGTGCTAAAGCTAGTATCTCAGCACCGACGGCGCCTGCAAATGTTTGGCTGGTCCATTTTCCTTTGGCACCATGGCGCTTGCATTGAACTGCAAAAGTGGAACCATCTGCCTTAGGTGCATTGGCAATCACTGCCGCCGCCACCTTTGCAGGGTCGACCTCCACAGGAGTTAGCGAGTCAACTGAGATTAGCCCGAAGGTGTGGGCCAAAGCATCTTCTACCGCTGCTTCTTCACCTTCAATCAAATCAAGAAAAAGCAACCCTTGCCATGGCCTAACTGCTACGCGGGCCCCGCGAATCTCTGCTTGTGCACAAATATGCCTTTCAAGCGCCTTGCGCATGAAACGGCGCACTGGCCTAGATTTCAGTAAAATCTCGCCCATCCTTAGAATCCAGCGCATCACTTCACCTCAGTCAAGCGTGGCCCCGCTTGCATTAATCTTCATTGTGGATGTCAATAGAGTCGATTTCTTCAGGCTCTTCATCTTCTGAATTGTTTTTTGCAGCATCATTTCTCTGTAATTCAAGCATTTCAAGATATTCTTCACTGACGTCACCAGTACAATATTCACCTGTGAAACAGGAGGTATCAAATTCTCGCCCTTTACTTTCTTTGTTAGTACAAGCAGTGATTAGGTCATCTAGATCTTGATAGACCAAGAAATCAGCTCCAATTGTATCGCCAATTTCATCAATAGATTGTCCGTGAGCAATATATTCTGAGCGTGCTGGCATATCAATTCCGTAGACATTAGGATGTAATAGAGGGGGGGCGGATGAAGCAAAGTAAACCTTCTTTGCGCCAACCTCTCGAGCCATTTGAACAATCTTTCGTGAGGTATTTCCTCGAACAATAGAGTCATCAACCAAAAGTACAGTTTTACCTGCAAATTCACTTGGTAGTGGATTTAATTTCTTACGAACCGAATCTTGACGCTGTGCTTGACCTGGCATTATGAATGTGCGTCCAACATAACGATTTTTGACAAAACCTTCACGGAAAGGTACACCTAACCTCGTTGCCGTTTGTATTGCAGCATAGCGGCCACTATCTGGGATGGGCATCACCACATCAATTCCATGTTCTGGTTTCATCCGAATGATTTTTTCAGCAAGCAACTCACCCATGTTTAACCTCGCTTGGTGTACTGACATACCATCAATTATTGAATCTGGCCTAGCGAAGTAAACATATTCAAAAATACAAGACTGCAACTTTGGTGAGGAATGACACTGTAGTTGATACATTTCACCACTCATCGTAATGAAAATGCATTCCCCAGGTGCAACATCTGTAATTTCCTCAAAACCAAGAGTTTCAAGTGCAACACTTTCTGAGGCAACAGCCCATTCGGTATGTCCATCCTCATGCTCACACTTTCCATATACTAGGGGTCGGATTCCATATGGGTCTCTGAAAGCAAACATTCCGTAGCCGTTAATCATGCCAATTACTGCGTATCCACCACTTACTCGGTAGTGCGCCTCACGTACTGCATGGAATACTTGATGTACGTCGAGGTAAAGTTCATTTTCAATTTTCAAATGTCTTTTGCCAAGTTTTTGGAGTTCATGTGCTAGTACATTGAGAAGTACTTCGGAATCAGATGAGGTGTTTACGTGGCGCAAATCATCGTGGTATAGTTGTCGAGCCTGTTGCTCAGCATTGACGAGATTTCCATTGTGGGCAATTGTAATCCCATATGGTGAATTTACGTAAAGTGGTTGAGCTTCTGCAGAAGAACAAGTTCCTGCAGTTGGATACCTAACGTGTCCAATCCCCATTGATCCTTTCAGATTCTTCATGTGGCGCTCTTGAAATACATCTCGCACAAGTCCATTTGATTTACGGAGATGCAGATGGTCATCTTCACAGGTGACAATTCCTGCTGCATCTTGGCCTCGATGCTGTAGAACTAGCAAGCCGTCGTACAACATTTTGCTAACATGCGAACCGGGCCGGCCGGCTATTCCTATGATTCCGCACATTGCGGTTCCCAGTTGTCCCCCGCCGCGTTCGGTATTTGGACATTAGCGTTCAAGTAGGCCTTACTTTACAATGGGCGATGAAAAATCACGTAAGATACGGATTTCAATTATTGGGTCTGCGGTTCTTCTTAGCCCAACCAAATTTGCGCAATCTTGCTGTTTCACCATATCCACAAGAAGCACATGCTTTCTTCTGCTTGTGGTATGAATGTTTACCACATCGGCGGCAACGGATATGGGTGCTCTTCTGGCGCTTACCCATACTTGGAGTACCCTTACTCATCCCAACACCTCTGCTATATGCAGGCCGCCGACCGACCGCCCCATTATGAGCCTTGCTCATTCATCTTCATTATCGAAAGAGGCAGACTCAAGCTCCAAAAGAGGGTCAGGGGGGGTTTCTCTGCCGGTAACAAGTGTTAGCAGTAGGCCAAAACTAGCACCAAATGCGAGAAGAATTGCAAATCCTACAATTATGATTCTTATTCCACCCATTGAGAATTGCGACCAGACATCAGTGGCAACTCCGGCGACTGTCATACCAGAATCCACTAAGAGCCCAAATATCAGCACTCCAGCAACAGCAGCAAGTATTGTTCCAAGGGCTTGTTCAATCAGTTTTGCATGTTTATGTGAGAGTGCTAATGTAATCATGAACAGCGCCCCATTTACCATAGTGAAACTGATAATTGCTGAATGGACGAAGCGGGATGATATGTCGACACTTTCGACTTCCCCCCTAACTTCAAGATGGATGTTTGCTATGAAAACAAGTATCACAAGCCCTAGAACCACTAGAGAAAGGGTACGCCAATCTCGTTTTGCGTCCCCTTCAGTCTTCAAGCCTCTCCCTCCAAATTTTCTTTGAGAATTTCCTTTACACGGGTTGTTTCATCAATAGACAGCGGCTCTACTTCATCTGGAACACCCATTCTTTTTTCTCCAAGCCAAACGAATGTAACAAACAACATCAGTGCAAAACCTCCGCCAAATAGCATTCCTGCAAGGTCCCCAAGTGCGCCCCAAGATGCAGATCTCCAAAACACAGGGTCGTCAGATGTAGTTCCTTCAGCCAAGAGATAAATCAGTAGAAGGAAGGAAGATAGTGAAAGAATTGACATTATTGCAGATTCTTTCATCCTCTCGTCACCCATTACTAAAACAAAGGCGGCAGCAAATCCTGCAATAATTATCATTGCAGTGAGTAGGCTGGTGGTCAAGTGTTGCCACCAAGGGTTGTGAGTCCCATCTATTGCGGGCCTAGCTTCAAAAAGCATCCAGCAGAACCAAAATAGTGAGAGAATCATCAATGCAAATCCAAATGGCCTAACATTACGTGGCATTGGAGCAACAGGGATTGGTCCTGAGAATAGGGCAAACCAGATGCCGAAAAGAAGTGCAGTTATAGGTCCAATTAGTGATATTAGGAGATGTAGAGACCACCCTTCGATTGAAGTATCCAATCTTTCAGGGTGCCCGATTAATGCTATTGCAATCAATACTAGTAGGGCACAACCCCCAATACGCCGTATGCGTTCAGTTGCAATTGCCATACCTATTCCTAGGGGTAGCAGTAACAAAGGGACCCAATAATGAGTCAGCAGGTACTCCTCAACTAGCATCTAATCAGTATTGGCGGAGCGGACAATGGCCTTGAAGATTGACCATTGAGTGGGTCATTATGGCGTTAAGGACACCACCTTCCGGCACGACACTCTCAAATAGGGGCCAACGGTGGGCGAGTCGCCTTAAGGCGTGGGAGGTCGATTTATGGTAAACCGTCCGAGGAAAGTAAAGCGATACAGCCCCGCTGCTGGACGTCATACAATTCACACAGTAGAGCGTGTCAAAAAGCGTAGAGCAAGTGAGTTGAAATGGGGTCAGCGAAGATTCCGTAGAGTTACTGCTGGATACCGTGGTTTCCCACGTCCCAAACCTGAAGGTCGTGAAAAACCCACACGCCGTGTAAATATCCTTTACCGTTGTACTGAGACCGGAAAGGCTCATACTCCAAAGTGTAAGAGGGCGAAGAAATTCAACTTGACTGATGATTGAGGTGAGATTAATGACAGGAAATTTTGTTCGGGTATCTTGCCGTGATTGTGGAAATGAACAGGTCATCTTTGAGCGCGCCTGCACTAAAATATCGTGCAACATCTGTGGTGCAACTCTAGTGCAACCTGCTGGTGGCAAGGCAAAACTTGTCAGTGCTGCAGTAGTTGAATCTCTTGAGTGAAGCCAGGGTGTGGATGATTAATGGCAGCAAGCAGTGATGATTGGCCCGAAGAGGGCGAAATCGTTGTGTGTGTTATTTCTGAAGTCAAGAAGAATGGCGCATATGCCACATTAGACAAATATGGAGACAAAGAAGGCTTCATCTTTGTCGGAGAAATTGCGGCTGGATGGGTTAAGAATATACGTGGCTTTGTTCGTAAGGGTCAGAGAATGGCCGCCAAGGTTCTGAAAGTCAAAAAGGAGCGTAAATCTGTAGAACTTTCTCTCAAATCAGTAAGCGAGGAGCGCCGCCGTGAAGCGATGCAGAAGTGGAAAAATGAAAACCGCGCAACGCAGTTACTACGAATTGTGGGTGAACGAGTAAAGTGGTCTGAAGATCAAATCTCAGAAATGAATGATGAATTGGTAGAGATATTTGGCGAATTATATGCTGCATTTGAAGAGTGTGCAATTGATGCATCCGCTTTGAAGGAATCAGGTTTTGAAGGTGATTGGACAAATGTATTCATTGAACTAGCCGTTGAGAATATCGTTCCACCTTTTGTTCAAATCCGTGGATTTCTTGAAATCCAAGTTATTTCAGAAGAGGGGATTGAAGTTATTCGAGATGCACTCAGTGCAGCAGAAAAAGCAGGCACTGATGGTGCCGAAACAACGGTTACATGCCATTATGATGGCGCTCCAAGATACCGTGTTGAAATCAAGGCCCCAGATTACAAAGCAGCTGAATCTGCTTGGAAAGCAGCCGAGTCAGCAGTCCTTCCAATGGTTGCAAGCGCAGGTGGCACAGTAACTGCAGAGCGTGCTTGATACAGTTGTTTAGTGGGCAATCGCTTTGAACCGTGTGCTTCGGATAATGTTTGAAGGGGTCGAGATGGTACGCTCAAAGATGCAGAAATGCCTAGATTGTGGCGCCTATGGTCTCTCGACTACTTGCAAGGAATGTGGCGGGGTTGCACAAGCAGCAGGGCCACTGAAATTTTCACCTCATGATCCCCAATCAGGGCGTCGTAGAAAATACGAGAAGGTGACCGATCCTGAATGGGTAGATAAACTTCCAAGCCCAAAGAAGGATGAGGGTGGTTCGGAATGAGTAGAACTCGTTTCACATGGTACAATGAAACCGAGGAATTACCAGCGAGTGACTGGTTATTACACGCGGTACCTGGTGTTGGGAATGTTGGCAAACTTGTTGTTGATAGTCTTGTGAATAAGCATGATGGTAAACTAATAGCACGCATCTTACATCCAGATTTACCCCCTCATGCAACCTTAGATTCAGATGGCCTTCTAACTCCACCTTGTCTTGAGATTCATGCAGTTACTCTTCCATGTGGGCAGGATGTTGCGACACTGTCAAGCAATTTCCAGCCACTTTCACCTGCAGGGCAATATGAGGTGGCCTCTTCTCTCTTGCAGGCGAGTAAAGATGCAGGCATTGGTAGAATGTTGATTCTTGCTGGGCTTTTAGCTGAACCTGGTAGCGAAGAAGTCCATGTGGTTTGCGCTAGTAAAGAAGATTCAGAAGCAATGGTGGGAATAGGAATTGAAGTGTCAAAAGAACATCCCTCTGCTGGAATTATCGGGATGACCGGAATGGTATCTTCTCTAGCCCCAACCTTCGGACAGGCAGCAACCTGCGTAATTGCAGAAACCGTTGGCACCAGCGTAGATACTGTTGCAGCGGATAGAATGGTAGCATTTCTAAACGATTCCTTCGACCTCAATCTTGGCTTAGAACTTGACAATACAATGGAGACTGCGGAGAAATTACGCGCCTTCTTTGATTTGGATGAAATCGCAGAATTACCTCCTGATTTCGAAAAGACCGAGCCCGATTCACAAGCATTCTATGCTTGAATCAACCACCTGATGA
>Ga0208408_1000446_pt1 | contig 27532 bp, 18 predicted proteins | sample ETNtaG_4_FD_185776 | JGI IMG/M metagenome (GOLD analysis project Ga0208408, IMG submission 185776) | Marine microbial and viral communities from oxygen minimum zone, Eastern Pacific Ocean - ETNP201406SV67 (SPAdes) (version 2) | ecosystem: Environmental > Aquatic > Marine > Oceanic ... | reverse complement strand
TAATTTCTACTCATCAGGATCTGGACATGCTGGTTATGGATTAACTGATGTTGGTACTTATCCACAAGATTTTCCAACCTATAGTGATTCTCAGGGTGGAACAGGAAATCCCGATCATCCAATTTCATATGCATTTGACGGAGATATTGATACATATGCAGATCTTGGTTATAACTTACCAGCTGGTGGTTGGTCTAAGATAACATTTACAAATCCTATTGGTAAAAGGGAAGCTGGTACTGGTAATCCACATAGCTCAAATTTAGCGATGTGGAACGATAATACATTAACAAAGATTGTTATTGGGTATGATGGAAATGGTAAATTTGGTTTTAATGATGGTACTCATGTGAATTATTCCCCACCTGGTGGAGATCATTTACCAGTTGCAGGTACGAATGCAGATGGCACAGTCAAAGAAATGATCATAAGTGCGAATATACACGTGTCCAGATCTGGTGCTTCTATATTTGGACATGAGGAAGATAGATTTTGGTGTGATAATCTTTATTTTACAGTTGATAATGTGGGAGATAGGTTACATTTATATTATGTTTATTTTGTTGGGGCAGACTGGGATCAGGATCATTACACTGCTGGTGGACATAAAGCAACTATAGTTCAACATGATGCTGCCTTTGGTTCTGGAAGAGGTTTTACTGGAAAAAATGGATTTGTTCTTCATGATGGTGGAGATGCATTAACTCCTTCTGGTTGGGGTTTATATTTAACTTCTAAAGATGTAAATTCTGTTGTTGCTGTTAATACGATTAATCCAAGATATGTGGTACTTCCTTTGGGGTCTACGTGTACTGAGGGTGATATTATAACTATCTTAGATGTTGGTATTGGAGAATATCTTGGAAATGTTGATTGGCACTACAATGGCAGTTCTGGTAATGCTGCTCAAAACCCAATTTTAATTTTTCCTAATGATGAAGAAGGTATACAAGGAACAGAAAGAAGTCCATCAAGTTATTCGTCACATGGTGTACCTACAATGAAATCTACATATAATAATCCTGATGGTGATGGTACTGGTAAAGGTGGTCATGGTGGATCTCATGGAACTCCAATTGCCATTACTAGAAATGGTGGTTCTGTAAAATTAGTCTATTGTGGTGACCTATATGGATGGAGACTCATATCATAAATATACTTAAGGTAATTTAAATAACATGGCTAGTATTATACATAGAGGTTTTGGAACACCGGCAAAAGTAAATGAGCATGCATATCAATATCAACTTGCAGATTTACGTCACGTTTTAACTACCGATCAAATTAATGGCAAATTTGCTATTGATGGTGGTAAAGTTATGCCAGGAACCTGGAGTGAAATTGGGATACACAAAACTGCCGATTTAAATGCTGGTGTTTGGAGATATTACGACAGGACAAGATTGCAGTACAGTACCCTTTATAATAGGGGTTGGGGATCTGGTACTGTTGGTCAAGATGGAAATATATATTTTATGGGTTATGGTGATACTCCAGAATCTAATATAATGGTTGACCCACAGTCACAAACTGCGTATTTGCTTGGGAAGGAAGGGGCTACAGGAGGTTTATGTGCATCCCATCCTAATGGCAATATATATCTTTGCCAGGACGGCAATACGTTAGAGTGGATTGATACATTCAATAAATCTCACCAGCATCGTCAGATCGGTGATAGAGGTTATGTACAACGTTTTAGTTTAGCAGTTGCTGATGTTGGTACTAACTATGTTATTAATACTGACTCTTCAACGTATACAGATAGTAATCAACATTACCAGACTGAACATGTTGATGCTAACAATAATGTTATAACTGACGGTGGAATTGGATTTACTGTAGAACTTTTGAGAGTTGATGGTAATGGTGGTGTATACATAAATCCCAGTTATTCACTTGTGTATAGTGGTCTTGAAGGAACGATTGATTCAGTGAGCAATGCGAATCATCCTGATATTGGTGTTAGGATGAATCACGTGGGGACTTATGCTGGTTGTGGAGGTTATAAAGTAGGCGATAGACTTAGAATTCTTGGTGGGGATAATAATGCATATATCACTGTTGTTGCTGTTGACGAATCTGATGTACCAGCGTTAGAAGATAATGTCAAATTACCAGCTGGGCAAGAATTGTGGAAGGGTAGTGAAAACCAAGGATCTGGTCAAGCAGTTAAAGGTAGAGATGTTCCATGGTATTCAGGGCCACAACCTTCTAATGATGTAAATGATAGTATTTGGTGTGCGATGGTGACAGCTCCTAATAATGATTGTGTGTATTTTTTCCCAAGAAATACTGATTGTATTAAAAAATATGATCCAAAGACTCGCGAGGTTAGTATGGTAACTCCTTATTGGAGTGATATAGATCCTACTGATGGTTCTACTATACCTATAGGAAAAAGAAGAACTGGAAATATTGGTGCTTTTAATGAAAGTTATCATATAAACATAATAAATGGCGATGGTACGGATTTAGTTATTACTACCTATAGTGATCATGGTTTTGCTGTTGGTGATACAGTTGGGTTTATAAGTCCTACCATTAATGCATGGGAGAGAGGATTAACTGGTGCTCAAAAAAGAGCGATAATGATTCCTCATGATAAATCAAATATCACTACAACTGACGCAGATGATGAACACTGGCCTGCAGCAAATGATTGGTCAACAGGTAAAAATAATGCAGCTTATGTAATAACAAATGTAAGTACCACTGGAACACCATATACCCTTACTGTTGCATCTTCATATAATGGTTCATTAAATTTAGGAGTACTTAGGAAAGATAATAACAAAGTATACTTGGTTGAGGATGCTTCGTATAATAGTAGTCATTACACCAATGAAGGATATAGAAAAGAGCTTGGTGGAGGGACAGAGAAGTTTCAGTCTGCAACTCTTGGACCAGATGGGATGTATTATCTTCTTGGTAGGTATCATAAGTATATTGCTAAGTTTGATCCTTTTACTGACACAGTTGATTGGAACTATTTTGCTTTAGATCCTACTAATAATACTAGTTGTAATATGCCTCACCTGAGCAATCTTACTCAACTACGTGCAACTTCATCTAGTGATACCCCTCGTAGTAATGGTACTAGTCATGACATTACTGGGGTTGGTTTCACTGCTTCATCTCTCTGTGGAGAAATGTCTACGGCAGATCAATCAGGTATACTTCCAGATTCCACTTATAATACGCAAGGATATTTTAATGGGATGGTTTTGGCTCCTAGTGGAAAATTAATTTTAATTCCTGGTGGTTATCCATGGATTTGTGAATTTGATCCTATTACAAAAACTTTAGATAGAATGAAACAGCATACTGCCAATTATGCTAACAACTTTTACGGTGGTGGTGGCGCTGGTGCTGTTTACACAAAATCAACTAGAATTTTATTAGATACGACTGCAGATCAAGCATGGAATACTGGAACTTTTAACACCGATTATGATGATGATGATGGTGTTGCTTACTATACCACTCTATGGAACTCATGTCATACCGAACCAGATGCCAATGGTAATTATACGCTGCTTAGTAGACCAGCAAGATGGAATGGTGGTACATTAGCAGCAAATGGTAAGATATATGCATCAAAATATGATAGCTATATGAAGATAGGTTATTGGGACAGTTACCGAGATAAGCCGGGCGAATGTGCTAGTAGTCTTTTGGAGATTGATCCTGAGAAAGGCATTTATCAAATCATACATCTTGAAGATTATGTGTCTCCAGTAAATTATACTAGTATGGTTTCTATTGATACAACAGGTAGTTATAAAGATCTCAATATAAATTATAACGAATTAAAGAATTTGTTTGATGGAAGCATCTCTACTTTCATTCAAGGTAATACTACCACAGATGGTGATGAAGTTAAAATAGATTTTGATCCTCCTTTGGTTTGCACAGGTGGTCTTGCATTCTATAGTCCATCAGTTTCTTCATCTATTAAGACTATTTCTACACCTACTGGTGTTAATTCTGGTTATGTTACGTGTGCAGCTGATACATGGACAGAATCAGCGATGACTCACGGAGTTGTTACTAGTATTGTGATAAAGCAAATTAATGGTGCTCAACCTGTGTTGGCAGGAATTAAATATAACGATGATACGGGTAATTCCTACAATTACAACGGTGGTGCATTTGGATCTCCTGATGCTTGGTATACTGGGGTAAATGGAGAAATCATGATTGATAATCAATCTTCTAATATAAAAATGGGTGGGAGTTGTGTTTTGGGTCCAGATGGAAATCTATATTTTGCTCCAGAAACTTATCAAAGGCATCAGCATGGAAATCCTGCTAATGCAAATGGTGTAAAGGTATATGGTATTCCATCTTCAAACAAACCAGCAGATTATATGATAGGTCCATATATGAATAACTGGTAATAGATGCCTAAATAATATAGTCATTATTTAAATCTGATTATTATGGAACCTTCTTCTTTAAAACTTGAGTTTGAAAAGCAACTTAAAGATGCAGATATTAAAATTTCTGCTGCTGTTGAACAACTAGACAAACTTAAGGAATATAAACTTAAATTAGTTGGTGGGTTAGAAACTCTAGAATTGTTAACTCCTCCTGATCAAGAAGAACAAAAACCAGAATCTGAAATTAAACCTGAAGTATAATTTTCTATCCTCATGGCAGCAATCCCCTTAAATCTAATATTGGAAAAAGGAACGGACTTTGATGCCACCTTTAATATTCAGAATGAAGACAACTCAACACCACTTAATCTGACTGGATATACAGCAGAAGCTAAGATGCGACGTAGTTATTATTCAAGTACTTCAACAGATTTTGTTGTGAGTTTTGATGATCGTTACAATGGAATTTTGAAGATTTCTTTGGACAATGCTACAACTGCTGCATTAAACCCAAGAAGATATGTATATGATATTGTATTATCTTCTCCACAAAGTATCAAGACACGTGTTATTGAAGGGATAATTGAGGTAACACCAGGAGTAGTATAATGCCAAAATATAATATTTCGGTTAAAAACTCTAATTATAATGTACTTTCTCAACCACAACAGAAATATAATGTTGGGGTTAATTACGAGATTCCGAGTAAGTATCTTCAATATGGTAATGAAATACTCAATACTAGTGGTTGGGTATTTGATGGAACTACTACTGGATTTCCGTTAATAGATCTTTCTGGTGATCCTTATACTCCAGTTAATGATCAACAGTTAATTGTTTCTGTTAATGGACTTATTCAAGTTCCTGGTATAGATTACAGTGTTAGTGGAACAAATTTAATTTTTGTTTCTGCCCCAACATCTTCTGATGTTGTTTATATTGTAGGTCTTTCCACAACTGCGGATTTGACAAGAACAATAAATTTTATTATGGATGCAGGTTCTGCTCCAATGACATCTGGTATAAAAGGAGAAATGACTCTTGATGTTACTGGTGAAATTCAATCTTGGACTATTATTGCAGACAAAGATAGTCAAATTCAACTTGATATCGGAAAAGTTGACTATGCAAATTTTCCGAATTTTTCTTCAATCTGTGGTACAGAAAGACCGGAATTGGGTAACATAAGTACTGGAGCAACAGCAAGAACAAATACTAATACAACACTTTCGTCTTGGAATAGAACCTTAAATGCTGGCGATATTCTACAGTTTGAAGTTATTTACGCTATAAATATACAGAGATGTTTGGTTTCGGTGAAACTGGCACTCTAACCATTGTATAAATAACTTTATCATAAGGAAGATATTTTTGGAGAAAACTTAGATGGCACTTCTAGTCACAGACCAGGGTGAAATTGATTCGCTACGGACGCTTCTGAACGCGACTCATAAAATCCCAAGGAATTTAGTCCTAAAACTATTTACGAGTAACACCACTCCTGCTGAGGCGGATGTTCCATCGGCAGCTAATTATTTTGAACCCTATGATGCTAGTAATGCTACAGGATATGGCACTGCTCCCGTAACAGGGTATCCAGAGGTTGAGAATAATAGAACTGAGGAGAATCAAGATTTTGAAGAACAGTATGGTATTCTTCTAAACGGAAATCGTTGGGATATTAATACTACTGTATCTGCGGTCCATACGACTACTGCAACAGGAACATCTGGAACGTATGCTATTACAGTTGATTCGGCAGCAGACATTAAGCAAGGTGACTATGCTGAGGGTGCTGGCATTCCTACAAACACTTATGTTGTTGACATTCAAGGAACAGATCTTGAATTGAGTCAGCAATTATCTGCAGGATTGAGCACAACTGCTGTTTCTTTTGGTAGGGGTCGTACAACTGCTTCGTATCCAGAGCAAGTTTTCACATTTGACGCTGCTGCTGGTAACGTTTATGGTTACTACCTAGCACGTGCAAACAATATGCCTGTCACACTTCAGGGTGTTGTTGATGGTGGATCTGTTGCTACTGGTGGACAAATCACTAAGACTGGTTGTAGGGGTACTATTGGTAACGATTTCATCAATCTTCTTGATGTTGACATAACACCAACTATTAACTCTGGTACTTCAGGTACTTATGAAATTAGTGTTGACTCTGCAACCAACATTGCTGCTGGTCAAGTAGTTACTGGTACTGGTATTGCTACAGAAACACGTGTTATTGGTATTTCTGGTACTGTAATTTATCTAGATAAGGCACTTACAGGTGCTGCTTCTGGTACTGCTACTTTCAAAGTTAATGTTGCTGAGAATCTAACTGTTGGACAAGTAGTTTCTCAAACAGCAACTCCTAATGGTATTACTGCAGGCACAACTATTATCGGTATTGATTATAAAACTAAGACTGGTGAAATCGGTCCTCGCGTTTATCTGAGTAATAACCTAATTGACAACATTCAGGTATCAAACACTAACGATTCTGTTCTGTTTGATTTCTCTGTTGTAACATCAGATCCTGGTGGTTCTGCTGTTGATCATAATTTAAATCCTGGTGATGTTATTTACATCGCACAAGGCACAACTAGTAGTGTTCCTGCGGCACACTATACTGTATTTGAGACTCCTACAGATTCTACATTCACTACAACTCCTGCTTTGCAGGGAACAGGTGATGCGACTTTGTTCTCAAGTATCTTCTTTGCTGAAAGATTCACAAACGGTCCATACGCGATTCAAAACGACGGTGACCAGATTAAAGTAACTCTAAACGTAAGTCTAGACTGACCCTATATATTAAAGACCCAGTTTTTAATTATCTTGTTTTTGGGGGTTGCATTGCAATCCCCCTTTTTTGTGCTTCGTAGTTTATGTCCGTATTCTCATTCATATCGGGAATAGATTCTTCAGTTGGTATTTTCAATATTACCAGCTTATCTTTGGGCAGCTTAAATAGGCATTGTTATTCTTACAATCCAAGTCTTCTTGATGTATTTGAAACAATTGATTTTGGGGGATTGTCCCTCGCACCAACAACAACAATAAATAATGGTCAAGTTGCAGACCTTAATGCAACACAGGTTGAATATGGACGTGTCGTTCATGGTGGCAATCTAGAATCCTTTGGATTCTTTAAAACTCTTAATGCCGCTTCGTGGAAAGCGACTAATACTTACGAAGGTAGAGGAATTGCGTTTACCTTTGGTAAACAGACTGCGCCAGCAGTATACGGTTATATCGTTGACGGAAAAGTCAAAGGTCTTAATCTTAGTCTTAGTGGTACAATCACAGAGGTATTTTCTCCGAAGCACGATGGTGTTGGAAGTACCTCTGTACTCGGACAATCGCCCATCGGTATTGGTGTTGGCGTATTTGGTTCTGGTACTCTATTTACGATTGCAAGTACAGATGATGCATTCGTATCAATATGGACTAGTAGCGGATATATCAGCAAGGTTACAGGTGCTGCAAGAGATATTACTCTTGTACATGAAACAGGATTTGGAAATCTATTCACCTTCTCTGGCGGACAGCAACGCGCTACAAATGCGTTCGCTGGATCTGGTGGATTTAAACTGGTTAGCAGAAAACCAGAACTTTTAGAACTCTCTGATGAGAAGCATACAAACTCATATGTAAACGATGCTATTGTTTACTTTGAAAAATATGATCATGGATATCTTAGTATATGTGATCCTGCTAGTAGTGAAATTCTATCTGGTATTATTAGTGGTCAATCTACAGAATGTGCAATTAATGTAGCACCAGGAACAACTGCTACTGTTGATCTTAATGCAACGTATCAAGTTAGTTTGGGATCCCATCAACCAACTAGCTCTATTGATTATGGTCTGATATCAGAACCTGCTGCACCACAGGTAGACTTTGGTGAAATATTAACGACAAGTAATCTCATTCCGTTTGGATTATTTACGTTTGATCCACATAATGGTGCGGCAGATAAGTTCTTACCAACTTGGACAAGTAGAGGATACATCAGTAAACTTACTGGTGAAGCCAGTGTTCCTCTGGATGTATCTGTATTTGGTTCAGGAATCATCAAGGCACTTGGTGGCGATTCTATTACCAACTTCAGTCTACTTCAACCTGGCGATGGTCTATTCGGATTCCATAGTGAATCTCAGATTGGAATCAGTGTTGGTATATTTGGTGATGGATTTATTCCAACTCTTAGTGGCGTTGCAGATTCCGTTACCTTCAACCCAGACGAAAAAGATCTTCTGTTCTCCCTTACTGGAGAAGCAGAGATTGCATTCAATCCCAACTGGATTGGTAGTGGTGTTCTATTCACTCTACAAACTGCAGTTGAAAGAACTGTATATGACTATATTGGATCTGGAAGAATCTTCGGATTTAATAATCTTGAAGAGAAGAAAGTATATGATTACAACTGCAGTTCTATCGTTGCTTTCCCAGAGAGCGACTATGGATTTATTATCAATACGGGAGCAATTACATGTATTGATGTTGATGGTGTTATTTCTACAAATGAAACAACAACGTCTGGATGTATCAAAGTACTCAATTCGTTAACAGTTGATCAGGGTGTTACTTATTCTGTAAGACCTCAGAATACTATAGCATCCAATATCTTAGATTATGGATTAACTTCAGAGAACGCAGCTCCTATTGCAGACTTTGGAGATATTCTTGGTACTCCACGTCTAGGACTACCAGGGTGTATCTATGGTCACATTGATATTACAGGTGAATCTGTTAGTAATTTTGCACCCAACTGGATATCCAGAGGATACATCAGTAAACTTACTGGTGAAGCTAGAGTTCCTCTTGATGTTACTGTATTTGGTTCCGGAACCATCAGGAAATTTGGTGGCGATTCTATTACCAACTTTAGTCTACTACAACCCGGTGATGGTTTATTTGGATTCCATAGTGAATCTCAGATTGGAATCAGTGTTGGTATATTTGGTGATGGATTTATTCCAACTCTTAGTGGCGCTGCAGATTCTGTTACCTTCAACCCAGACGAAAGAGATCTTCTATTCTCCTTTACTGGAGAAGCAACGTTTACTTACAATCCCAACTGGATTGGTAGTGGTGTTCTATTCACTCTACAAACTGCAGTTGAGAAAACTGTATATGACTATGTTGGATCTGGAAGAATCTTTGGATTCAACAATCTGGAAGAGAAGAAAGTATACGATTACAACTGCAGTTCTATCGTTCCTTTCCCAGAAAACGACTATGGATTTATTATCAACACAGGGGCAATTGCATGTGTTGATGTTGACGGTGTTATTTCTACGAGCGAAACAACAACGTCTGGATGTATCAAAGTACTTAATACATTAACAATTGATCCGGGTGTTACTTATTCTGTAAGACCTCAGAATACTATTGCATCCAATATCTTAGATTATGGATTAGTACCACTTCCTGCATCTCCTCTCGCAGACTTTGGAGATATTCTTGATACTCCACGTCAAGGATTGCCTGGTTGCATCTACGGTGAGATTGAGATTAGTGGTTCAGTAACTTCCAAGTTGCAACCCACATATATTGCTGAGGGTTACATCAGCAAACTTACAGGTGAAGCAACTGTTCCTCTTGATGTTACTATTCCAATCTTTGGAACTATTGGAACTTTACATGGAGAAAGTGTTCCAAACTTTAGCTTGCTTCATCCTGGTGGTGGGCAACTTGCAAGAATCCATGGAACTCTCGCAAACTTCAATTTCACTCTCGGATGGCATGGATCGGGAACGATTCCAAAACTTGGTGGCGCTGCAGATTCTGTTACCTTCAACCCAGACGAAAGAGATCTTCTATTCTCCTTTACTGGAGAAGCAACGTTTGCATTCAATCTTAACTGGATTGGTAGTGGTGTTCTATTCACTCTACAAACTGCAGTTGAAAGAACTGTATATGATTACGCTGGTTCTGGTGGACTCTTTGGATTCAACAACCTTGAAGAAGTCAAGGTTTACAGTTATAACTGTAGCTCTATTGCACCATTTACAGAACCAGATTACGGATTCATTATTGATCCGAATGCAGTTTCTTGTGTTGATGTTGGCGGTGTTATTTCTACAGACACCACATCTACAACTGGATGCACCAAGGTACTCAATTCGTTAGCAGTTGATCCTGGTGTTACCTACACCATTACTCCACAATATACAGTTCCATCTTCCACTCTGGATTATGGATTTGTTGCAGAGAATGCTTCGCCTCTGGTTGATCATGGTCATATTCTTGGAACTTCAAGACAAGGATTGCCTGCATGTATCTACGGTCAGATTGACATCTTTGGAGTTGGTGATGTTGCATTCGCTCCAAGTTATTATGGTCACGGACTCTTTAGAGTATCTGGTAAGACAGACGAATCTTATTCATTTGCTCCATATATTGGATCAGGAACTATCAAAGTTGGTGGTGATTCTAAGACTAACTTCAGTCTATTACAACCTGGTGATGGTTTATTTGGATTCCGCAGTGAGTCTCAAATTGGAATTGGAATTGGTATTATTGGAGAAGGAATTCTATTTGGATATACAGGAACAGCAGAGTCCATATCCACAATTCCTCCAACCGAACAACCAATCTTCACATTTGTTGGAACATCTGGAGATCCTGGAATATGTATTTCTACTGAAGGGGATGGAAATCTATTTGGAATTGGTGGTGGTGAATTACTTAGATTACATGCTTATCATGGATCTGGACGCCTATTCGGATTTAATAGTAAAGAAGAAGCAAGAACGTATGCATATGATGGTGGTATCTGTAGAGATATTCCAGATTATGATTATGGATTCCTACAAGGTGTATGCCTCAATATTGAAATCATACAAGGAAATGTTACTGGAACAACACAAGCTTGTATTGTTAAGGTTGAGCCTGGTACTACTGCTTCTATTGACAACACATATAGAATTGAAACTAATGCAATTGGATCCGCCACAGAATTCTACGATTATGATCTAATACCCGAACCACCAGATGGTCTACATGACTACGGTCACATACTTGGTAGAACTGGTGTTCTATGTCCTGCATATCTATTCAGGTTCCGTAGAGGAGCATTATCTGACTTTGATACATTTGATTGGCAGCAATCATTTGTTGGCAGCGGAACTCTTCTTGTATCTGGTGAATCCACCAATAGTTACACTCCAAATTTCAATGGATCTGGTACTCTCAGGAAGTTTACTGGTGCTGTAGAATCGTTTACTCTCACATTACCAGAACAGTATGGACTCTTTAGAGTATCTGGTATAACAGGAGAATCTTATTCACTTGCTCCATATATTGGATCTGGTGATCTATTCACATTCAACAATCTTGCCGAGAGAGTATCTGCAGATTATGTTGGTTCTGGTGTATTCGTTGTATCTGGTGAATCCACCAATAAGTACACTCCAAATTTCAATGGATCTGGTACTCTCAGGAAGTTTACTGGAACTGCAGAATCGTTTACTCTCACATTACCAGAACAGTATGGACTCTTTAGAGTATCTGGTATAACAGGAGAATCTTATTCGCCTGCTCCACATATTGGATCTGGGTATATTAGTTTCAATAACTATGGATTCACTACGAGTGTATTCTTTATACCAAACTATCCAGGAGAAGGATATATTCCTCTTACCGGAATTGCTGATACTCGGTATATACCAAATCATCATGGTTCTGGTACTCTCAGGAAATTTACCGGAACTGCAGAATCCTTCACTGTCAATCCAGAAGAGAAGCAACTTCTATTCTCCTTTACTGGAGGGATTACAAGCGAGAAGCATACCGAAGTATATGTTGGTATTGAAAAACCAATCAAAATTACTAGAGGAATACTCAGTGATTGGGATACTTATGATTGGCAACCATGTTGGGTATCCAAAGGTGGAATTACAATACGAAGAGAGGAAGCAAAGACTCATTGGATTCCAGATATTGTTGGTACTGGTCGTATCCCAACACTTTCTGGATCTGCAGAATCTCTTACTGTCAATCCAGAAGAGAGACAAATGCTCTTCTCGTTTACAGGAACGAGAATTGCAGAGACTACATCTATTGCTGAATTTAGTACTGGTACTCTATTCGGAATTGGTGGTATATCAGAATCCTTCACTGCATCACCAGAACTACAAGCTGATCTAATAATTTCTGGTGATGTATTCATCCGATATGTTCCTAATAATATTGGATCGGGTAATATCTTTGCCATCAATGGTGTTGCAGAATCTGTAACGTTTAATCCAGATGAACGTCAAATGCTCTTCTCCTTTATCGGGGAAGCATCAGAATCCTTTAGTGCGACTGAAATCAAACAGATTGAAGTTGATATTACTGGAGAAGGTCAAGAAAATCTCACCAGTGCATATACAGGTTCTGGTTCTGCTCAAATTTCTGGTGTTGTTACAGAGAAGTTTGTTCCGAACAACATTGGATCTGGTAATATCTTTGCTCTTGCAGGTAGTGCCGAATCTATTACCTTCAATCCAGACGAGAAGCAAATGCTCTTCTCCTTTACCGGAGAAGGTACAGAAAGAATTCTTGTCAGAGAAATCAGTCAAGGTGGAACATTTACATTCTCTGGTACATCTGGAGAACCATTACTTACATTTGCAGAACAACCATTTGTACAGACGAAGATTAGTGGCAAGGCATTCTTCACCACTCATCGCAGTATTGTTGGTATTGGTTCACTTTATACTATTGGTGGATCTGCAGAAGCAGTTGGATTCAATCCAGAAGAAAGAGAGATTACATTCAAGGTTGTTGGAGATTCTTCTAGTAGAATTACATCTAACTGGATTGGTTCTGGTTCACTTAGAAAACTTGGTGGATCTGCAGAATCTGTTAGTTATAATCCAGATGAAAAACAGATGCTATTCTCCTTTACGGGAGAAGGTACTGAGAAGAGAGTTGCTAGAGAAATTGGAACAGGAACCCTACCCACCACTGGAGAAGCAGGAGTTCTTGTCAGATTCGCACATACTGGTGAAGGTACAATTCCTCTCAGTGGAAATGCTCATACAACCAGAGCAAGAGACTTTGTTGGATTTGGTATTATCCCAACGTTATCTGGCGCAGCAGAATCTCTCACTTTCAATCCTACAGAAAGAGATATGCTCTTCTCCTTTATCGGAGAGCGTATATCAGAGAAGACTACCGCAACAGAATTTGGTATTCCTGGCGAATTTACAATTCAAGGAACTTCTGGAGATCCGTTACTCACATTCGCAGAGCAACCATTCGTCAAGATTGACGTTGCTGGTGTTAGTTACGTTATTACGACTAATTCATATAATGGTTCTGGAAGATTATTTGGATTTAATAATGGAGACGAGGCATATAGTCCAGCTCCATATGTCACATCAGGAACCATTAGTTTGTCTGGACGTGCATTCGTTCAAGTAAATCTATTCCAGGCACCTCATGTACAGATTTGGATTATATAAAGTATAAATATACTTTGAGAAGATAATGTGTACAACTAATGACCACTCAGGTACAATTTAGAAAAGGCACGACCGCAGAACATGCTCTATTTACAGGAGCTGTAGCCGAAATAACAGTTGATACAGATAAGAATACAGCTGTTGTACATGATGGTAGTGCTATTGGGGGATTTGAACTCCAACGATCTCGTTGGGAAGTCATTAATTCTAGCGGCTCTTTATCATGTGGTGTTAGGTATCTCTTAGATACATCTGCTGCGGCAATTACATTAACTATGCCTTATGAATCTGCGGGAGTTATCCCAAAGATTGGTGATATGGTTGAATTAGTTGACTTCAAAGCATCATGGGCTATAAATAATGTCACACTTAATGCTACAAATGGACAATTATTCTTGAATAAATTTGGTAATGTTGATAATTCGTTTGCTTTAGATGTTGCTGGATTATATATTCAGCTTATTTGGGACGGAACTTACTGGAGGATCTTAGCATGAGTTTATATCTCAGTGCAAGTACTGCAACACAAGAACAAAATGTTGCCAATTCAAATGACTTTACCGTACATGCTCTTCGCAGAGACAAAGACGGTATGCTTCATTACACAAATGCTAGATCTACAGAAGATGTAGTATATGATTTCCATAGAACTGATGGTGAAGAATATAAAGATTTTCTCCAAGGAACTGAATATGTGGATGCAACTCCCAATGTTGCAAGACAATATTCAAATGACACTGATGATAAATATCAACAGTTTAGATTTGATTTTAGAAGGTTAACCTATTTCATTGATGATGACGGTTACTTAGTCGCAAGACTAAATAAAGCATATGATCACACAACTAACGGACCTAAGTAGGAATTATAAAAAATGGCAGATTTTAGACTCGGCAGACTGAAGTTTAAGTGGCGCGCTCTTTGGACGGCGAGCACTGCTTATGTCATTGACGATATTGTCAAGTACGGTGCAAACGCATATGTCTGTACCACCAACCACACTTCCGCAAATTCGGAAACTAGTTTTTATTCTTCCGACCAAGGAAATTGGGATCTTCATACTGAAGGTCTTAGAAATCGTGGAGAATATCAAACCACTAGTGTTTGGTATGCATTAAACGATCTTGTCAAATATGGCAATACTGTATATCGTTGTACTACGGCACATACTGGTCCTGCAAGTTTTGACTTCACTAAATTTCAAGTCTATTCGGAAGGTTTAAATTTTGAAGATACTTGGTCCTCCGCAACTATCTACCAAAAAGGTGACATTGTAACCTTTGGTGGTTACACATACACAGCACAACAAAATTCTACTAACGTAGCACCAAATACGGATGAACTTTATTGGAAAGTTCTTTCAACTGGTTTCTTACCACAAGGTGATTTTAATAGCAACGAAGTATACGAACCAGGAAATCTCGTCAAGTATGGTGGTAATGCTTACTCATGTAAACTTACCACAACTCCTGAGTCTTACTCTATCGCCACTATCAGTGGTGATGGAAGTGAAGTAACAGTTGTATTTAATGTTGCTCAAGCCACTGCACCTTTTGGTGTTGGTGATCTAGTAACACTTTCTGGAACATCTGCTCCTCAATACAATACATCATTCCGCGTCAAGTTATCTACGACTACCGGATTTACGATTGAAAGTACTGAGCTTGCTTTTGCAGGTGGCGGTTACATTACTTATATCCCATATCCAACTAATACAAGATTCTGGGATCTAGTTCTTGAGGGTCTAAACTGGAATGCTGCATGGAATAATGGTGCAGTTTATCAACTAGGTGATGTCGTTAATAGAAACGGTAACTCCTACGTTTGTATTAGATCTAACACTACTGGTGCAGCAGCTGCTCCAGAACTTGATACTACTGCAATTTATTGGAACTACGTTTCTCAAGGTGGTGACGCTGCTCAGGTACTACAAGAGACTGGTGACCTTCTGTATCAATCTGCATCTGGTATTAACAGAATTGCATTGCCAGCAAATCCAAATACTGCAACTGTAGAAGAACTTAAAGAAGCAAGCGGTCAGATTCTGACTGTTGGAGGTTCACCTATTCTGCCAAGATGGGAAAACAACAACGTATCTAATGCTGTTTATTACGTAACCAAAGAAGGTTCGGATTCAAATAGTGGTAGGTCTATTTCTAGATCATTTGCTACTTTGAGACATGCTTGCGATACTATTGCTGCATTAAGTGGTGCGGACGCAGCCAGTTCAACAAATCCTATTGCAATTTACCTCAAAGCAGGTGTCTACGAAGAAACTCTTCCGATTGTAGTTCCCGAATTTGTTTCTATTGTTGGTGATAACCTAAGAACTTCAAAGGTTAAACCAAAAGCAGGTTTTAATTCTACTACTCAAAATCTAGTTCTTTCCGTAGCAGCAGATTCTTTCCAATATGGAGATGTTGTTTCCAACTCAGCTAGAACTAAGACTGCTAGAGTTTTAGAGTCTCAAACAAATACTATTACTGTTCAGCAAGTTACTGGTGGTACTTGGAATACATCAGACAAATGGACAAACACCATTTCTAGTTCGTCTGCTGATGCTGCAAATCTTTTACTTTCAAACAAAACTTTCCTTGCTCACGAAGCATACTACAAATTTATTGTAGATCAAAGTGCAAATCCTACTGGTGCTGGTGCTGATATCCGCGTAAGATTGGAAGAGTTTGTTGTAGAACTTGCTGCTCAAGTAAGATCCGGTGGTAATGATAGAGTTCATGCTTTTGCAACTGCTGTTATTGGTGGTGGTGCTAATGCTATCACTACAGTTGCCGCAGAAGATCAAGTTCTATTAGGTATCATCAAAGATGCTGGAATTAAAGTAGTTAATAATGAAACAGTAACAGGTGCAACTGGTAATGTCATTAATCAAGTAATTGATAACACAATTACCAATGATCCTGGAAATTGTGCAACTCAAACTGCTGCAGTCCAAACTCTTTGCGATATGGCAAATGATGGAATCAATAATGGTTCCATGACAATAGCATCTAATGATGCAGCATACAAGAATATCACGACTGCTTCTGGTATTTCTAACCAGGAAGCGACGATGTTCTTCTTGTCTACTGGAAATACCATTAAAGATATGGTATTTGAAGGCATGTCTGGATTTGTTCCTTATGCTCCAAATGATAAGAACACAGATCATGGAACGCTTAAAGGTGTATACTTCAGACTTAATCCAAATTCACCGATTACTAAGTCACCTTATGTACAAAACTGTGCCGCAATTGGTGGTGCTGCTGTAGGTGTTGTCCTTGATGGTGGTAGTCACGCACATTTTGACAACACCACAACTAAGTCAAACAAGTCAATGGTGTTTGACTCCTATACTCAAATCCTTGATGGTGGTGTTGGTTTCTATGTAACTAGAGGTGCTTCATCAGAGATTGTTTCATCCTTCACATATTATAATCACATTTCGTACACCACTACAAGAGGTGGTAGAATTCGTGGTGTTTCTGGTAACTCCTCTTATGGTAAGTACGGTTGTATTGCTAGAGGATATGATGAGAATGAGGTTACCGTTGATGGTAAAATCAAAGGTGGTCGTCTAGAAATTAATGTTAGTGCTCCTAAAGATGGCGGATTTACTCCGGGTGAAAGAATCGTTGGTGGTACTTCAGGTGGAATTGGTGAGTTGATCAGCGATCAATCACCTTCCGGTTATCTTTACTACTTCCCAGTTACAGGAACCTTTGTACAAGGTGAAATAATTACAGGACAAACTTCATCTGCGTATGTAACTCTTGTTGATAATACCGATGCCGTTACTGGACAGAAAGGTTTCGTACTTACTGTTGTAGATCTTAATGCTGGTCCTGATCAGGGTGGTTCTGTTGAATTGCAGGATAACGGAGTTAATGATGACGCTGGTTCATACGTTATCTCCAACTCCAGCTATACTGCTCCAGATGGTAGAGGTTTGCTAACAGTCAACAGAGGCGCTCTAGGATCAACTGCAGCAACGCATAGTGGTACTGCTAGTGTAATACACTATCCAGAGAACGCAACTGCTGTATCAACCACTTTGAATGGTGCTATCAACTCAACCTCAACAGGTACTGAAGCAGCACCATACATCATGGGTGTTGATAATGTTACTGGAATGATTGCAAACGGTTATGTTGTTGTTAACCAGGAACTCTTTAAGGTTGTAGCAATTGTCGCTGCAGACCAAATTGAAGTTGCTAGAGCAATGGATGGAACTGTTGCACAAAATCACGCACAAGGTGATGTAGTAAGCATTTATCAAACTAAGGTTGTAGATCAAGATGAACTGATTGAAGATGCTACGGATGCACAACTCTTCCTACGCATCAAACGTGCAGACCTCAACTTTGAAGCAAATGATTATGTTAAAGTTGATAATGAATTCTTCCTTGTCTCTGCAGTAACTCCTGATACTACTGGTATTACTACGTTACTATTTTCTGACGAGAAAGTAATTGCTGCTGGCGATGGTCAAGACTTCAAGATTCGTTATCGTTACTCTCAGGTTCGCCTGACTGCTCACGACTTCTTGGATGTTGGTACTGGAAGCAAAGCAAATACAAATTGGCCTGGTCTTCCCCTATCACCAAATGTTCCTGCACAGGAAACTGACGAAGATCGTCCAGGTCGTGTTTACTACGTATCTACTGACCAAGATGGTAACTTCGCAGTTGGTAAGTACTTTAGAGTTGAGCAGGCAACTGGTAAAGCAACTCTAGATGCTTCTGCGTTTGATCTATCTGGTCTATCAAGTTTGAGACTTGGTTCTATCGGTGCTCAGTTGGGTGCTGCTATTAACGAATTCTCAACTGATGGCACGATGGCGCAGAACAGTAACGAGAAAGTTCCTACTCAGGCAGCAGTCGTTACTTATCTTAGTAATTTCTCTGGAGTTAGTTCCGACTTTACAATTGGAGGAAACTTAACTGTTAAGGGAACTACAACTTCGGTCAATTCCGTTACTGTTACTTCTAAAGATCGTAACATTGAACTTGGTACAGTTGCTTCCGGTACTTTTACTGGTGACATCACTTCCGGTTCAACTGATATCACGAATGTAAGTGATACAACTAACCTCGCACCTGGTGTTGCTGTCGGATTAACGTCTGGTGGCGGTACAGTCACTATGTCTGGTTCATACACAGTTTCTGCTGTTAATGGAAGTACAGTTACGTTAAGTGCTGTATTCCAAGGTAGTGGTAGTGCAACTGGTGCTGTATTCAGTGCTGGTGGACCTTCCGATATCACTGGCGATGGTGGTGGTATTACCGTAAAAGCTGGTAACGACAAGACTATTTCTTGGTCAGCATCCGGTGATAAGTGGGTTCTTTCAGAGCATGTTGATATTGCTGCTTCTAAGGAATATCACGTTGGTGGAACTTCGGTTCTAACTGAAACTACAGTACTGGGTAAATCATTTGACAATGATGTTACTCTTGCTGGTGGATCTGCTGATGATATATCAGTTCCAACTCAGTTGGCAGTCAAGACATACGTTGATAACGCAACCACTGAAATAACCGCTATTAGTTATTTCATTGCTGCAATGTAATTATAAATAATCATAACACCATAAGCAAGATCTAACAAGGAGCATTAACATGGCGTCAGGAGTATATGCAAAGGTGGACGTTGCGTCCGCCTCAACTTGGGAAACTTTAGTTCCCGTAGCAGGTTCAGGTAAAACAAAAGTATGTACAGTAAATGTATGTAATAGAACTTCAGGTGCTATTACTATCAGACTTGCATTAGCAGCAACAACAACCGTAGGAGATGCTGATCATATTGAATATGGTGTTAGTTTACCAGCAAACGGTGTTCTTGAAAGAACCGGCATTGTTGTTGATGAAACAAATGCCGTTCAAATTTGGTCGTCGGCAGTTGGAATTTCTGCAGTAGCATATGGTATTGACGGAAACGCTTGATAATTCTGAACAATTACTATAATAGGACAAATTAATGGCTCGCAAGTTAACAACCGCATCGGTTGCATCCCAACAAAAAACTATAAACCCATTTTCTCAACCGTGTTTCACTGTTTATTCAATGCATCACACTGGTGGTGGTGGATATTTTCAATATGATCATAATTTTAATATCGTGGCAGCAGATCATGGTGCTGGTGACAGTAGCTACGGGTCATTTAGGACCTATACAACTACCGCTTCTGAATTTTTTGAAAGTAGTAACAGTTATACAAGTACCGTAACTGATGGTAATACATCTACTAACGGCAGTTACTATGTAGCCCATACTTGTATGACAGGATACTTGGGACATATGTCTCATAGTTCTAGTGGTTCTGGTGCTGGCAACATGGGCGGTTGGAACGTAGCTGGTCGTGATAATGGAACTCAGTATAGAGCTTATGGTTTCAGGGATTGTTGTCCTATTGTAAATGAAACGCATCAAGATTATGCAATTTTTTCCACTGAATCTGGTAACACAGCGCACCAGTTGATGTTTATGTCCAGATCGGCAAGTGATTATTATAATTCTAGATTTAATGGAAGGTATAAACAGCAAACTGAACTTCCTAGATCTTTTGAGAATAGAGATGGTAATGCTGAAACTTACGAATCAACTTATGGCGGTTGTTGTTATAACAAAAAAACAAATAAGTTTTGTGTAATTATGACCACCAGCAATGGTCGGTATAAACCCATTGTTTATAACAATGTTCCGGATTTGCGAGCCTTTGCACATAATAATAAGGACATATATGCAGAGAGTCTTTCTTCACAAAGCGAGAGCAATAATGATAGTTCTCTTCACGAATATTTCAATAATTCCGCAAACATTACTGAATATCAACAGATAGATACTTGGACTTCTTATGATCAGCAATCTAGTACTAATGAAACTAGATATAGACCAATTCCATTCTTATGTGATAATGGAGATATCGTAGTCTTCGTTATGACTCCAAGTAATGGAGCTGCTTGGTGGAGATGGAAAGGATCAGATCAAACACATGATCAGAGACAGACTGATGGTCAACTCTCTCAGAATGGACACTATCATCATACTTATTCTTGGACTACCTCTTATGGTTATGAGCAAGGTAGAGTTTATGGAGCTAGATGGCAAGTAAGTAGTGATGGTAAGTATGCTTGGGCATACTGTTCATCATATTATTACGGATCAGGTGCTTATGTAATGATGATCAGAATTTCTGATGGAAAACTTCTTAGGTATCTAACTCAAGATAGTGGTGATGGAAGACATCCTTTCCCACTTGGAGTAAACTCAATGGGTTGGGCTAAGACTGCAAATGGTGATGGTGGTGCCGGAATGAGAATTGGAGCGATTGATCTTAAATATGAAATGGATAAACGCGCTTATGGAGAAGATGTTCCTCTAGACGGATGTCTTGCAGCACACACATTTGAATGTGGTTATTATAGTACAACTTATCCATGCTGTATCCCGGCAAAATATGATACTTCATTATTTTGTTCAGAACCACATATGCCACCTTCACTCTAACATTTCGGAGCTATAAAAATGTCATTTATTGTATATAATCTTACAGATGATCACGCTATTGGTGTATATGATACCGAGAAACAAGCACTGGATAATGTAAATTCAGGTGATAGTATGCTTTCTGTTATTGAATATGAATGGAAAGAAACTGATTATCTTGTTTCTATAAAGTTAAATGCTGATGGTGTCACAGTCTCAAATAAATTTCCTGGTAAAACTATTGAAGAGCAGAAAGATTTAATTGAAATTGAAGATGCAGAGACTCGTATTGCAAATAGAAAAAAGAGTTTAAAAGACACAATTAAACAAGATGCCAAAGATTTAATTAGAGAATTAGATTGGAAAAAAACTAAAGCACGTGATGCAGATTTTGCTAATGGTAACTCAGATGCTGTGACTGCGTGGCTTAATGAAAGAAATTCTATTAGGATTAAATCTAATGAAGCAGAAGTTGTATTGGATGCTTTAACTACAGAAGCAGCATTGCAAGAGTTTAATGTTAAGGAACAATTCAACTAAATAAGTTAGATTGAAACCGTAAAAAAAATATTGAGTAACACAAATGGCAAGAAGTATCACCACAAAACCTGCAACGGTAAAATCAAAGGTTCAGGATCCATATGCCCAACCATGCTTTTCAATTTTTTGTAACGATCAACAAACGTATGGTGGTGGATGGTTTCTTTTTGACCATAACCTAGAACCAATTGCAAAATATATGGGCGATGGTAGTTATGCTTATAACCAGTTTAGAACATATACTTCTTACGCTCCAGAATTCTGGCAAAGTTATTCCGGTAATGAATACATGCTCACCACAAGTCATACTTCTACAGCATCAAATCGTGGTGGAAATACCTGTAATGTTGGTTACCTAGGACATATCGGATATCCGAGTGTTTCCGAGTATGCTAAAACTGCAGGTTATGTTAGAGGTTGGCCTGGTGCAGAGCGTGCAGCATATGGTTTTAGAGATGTTAATTCTATTGTAGGCGATACCAATCAAGATTGGGCGTGGTTTACTAATAGGGATTCTGGGGATTCCTACCATAGATTGTATTTCGGTCCACGAAATACAATCAAATATTATAATTGCATGCAAATGAGTGGTAGTAACTTTATTGATGTTCCTATAGTTAGTGCATCTGGTCCTAACAACAACGACGTTACTGATCGTGGCCTGCACGGCGGCAGTTGTTATAATACAAAGGCCAAAAAAGTTGTTCTAATGCAAACGGATGCTAGTGGTTATAAGCAACCAATCGTTTACAATAACTTTGGAATTGATATGAGAGCATTATCTTTGTCTGGTAGTTATTTTAGCGGAACTGCTGATGCAACTGCAGGCAAATCTCCTTCTGATGCACCGATTTATCAGGAATTTGCAGCTGCGAAGGCAACCCCGTATGATAGAGCAGATGTATCAGGTCACTCAACTTATGCCGGATATAGTGAAACACAATACAGATGTCAAAGTTGCATTACTAACGACGGACAGGTATATGTATTTACAATGACTCCCCACAATGGTGCTATCGTAGAGCATTGGGATGCTTCTGGTGCTTATCAAGGTGTTCTATGGAATCCAACTTATACTACCTCATATGGTTATGAGCAAGGAACTAAATTTGGATCTAGATGGCAAGTAAGTAGTGATGGTGAGTACTGGTGGGCATATTGCCCAATGTATTACTATGGATCAGGAATTGCTATCATGGTTGTACGAATTAGTGATGGTAAGTGGTTGAAATTCAGCAGTAACGACAGCAGTTATGGAAGAACTCTTGCTCCTTTAGGTAAGAACAAAATGGTCTGTATAAGAGATCAAAATAATGATAATCCTGGTGCATATTATAAAGTTGTTGACTATGATTATGAATTTATGAGGAGAGCTAATGGAGATGAAATTGGTGATTGGGATAGTAATAGAAGTGTTTATCTGCTAGACAATGTAGGAAATAGCACAGGATATCCATTCTTAATTCCATCACATTATAATACATCGCTATTTACAACTCAGTTGGAATCAAACGTTTGATTGAAGATATAAATAACAATAAACAAGAGTAATCAGATGGCATTTATTTATTTTGTTACAGTTGGAACGGCAACTGAACCCACTAAAGTATACGAGAGTAATCCTTTTGATGGAATGGATTTACAAGATGACTATTGTGTAGAATATGATTACGATGACACTGTAGAAGCATTAGATTCGTTAACGTTAGATTCTGATAAAACTACAGTTGTTAGTAGATTTCCAGGAAAAACGTTAGAAGAACAAAAGGTTCTTATAGCAGAAGAAGGAATACAGAAACGTATTGATACATTAAAAAAGGACAAACTTAATAGTATTAAGAGATGTGTAAAAGAAGTTCTTGAAGAGGTTGAATGGAGACAGGAAAGAGCAGAAGAACTAGATGCACTGGAAGGTGATGGTGTAAACACTAGACAAGCAAAAATTGCTGCATGGACAGGAGCAGCACGTGATGCTAATAATGCTCATGAACTTTTATTAAATCCTCTTACCACCGAAGCAGAAATTGAAGCATTTGATGAGGATTGGAAAAAAGATTTTTATGCGGCAAATCCGATTGATTTCTGATCATCATTAGGAATTATAAATACCCGTAGGAAACTATGGGTATTTTTTTTATGGCTCAACCTTCTAGCAGGTCCGAGCTAAAGGACTACTGTTTAAGACAATTGGGATTTCCTGTGTTGGAAATTAACGTTGACGATGATCAGGTTGATGATGCTGTTGACGATGCATTGCAGTGGTATCGTGAACGTCATTACGATGGTGTTGAACGTATGTACTTAAAGCATTTATTTACTGCTGCAGATGAAACTAAGTTTGAAACATCCAATGATACTACTACAATTAGTGGTGATGATTGGGAAGAAAGAAATAGATATATAAATATCCCACCACATGTGATGGGAATTTCTAAGGTTTATGGATTAGCAAGTAATGCAATTAGGAATAATTTATTTGGTATTGAATATCAAATATTTTTAAATGATCTTTATGCGGTTGGTTCATTAGATATGCTCAACTATTTTATGATTAAGCAATGGATGGAAACTATTGATATGGTTTTAAATAATGGATCATTTGTTGCTTATAGATTTAATCAACGTCAAGATAGATTATATCTAGATGTTGGTAAAGATATGTTGGATGAAGATGTGTATGTGATTATTGATTGCTATCGGGCACTTGATCCAGAAACTTTCACACAAGTATATAATGATCCGTTTATTAAAAAATACAGTACTGCTTTGATTAAGCGTCAATGGGGTCAAAATTTAATTAAGTTTAATGGTATTCAACTTCCTGGTGGAGTAAGTATGAATGGAAGGCAGATATATGATGATGCAGAAAAGGAACTTTCTATGTTGATGGAAAAATCAAGCAGCACATACGAATTACCACCATTTGATATGATAGGATGAAAAAAGTATATTTCCCGCAACATGGTGGTACTACCACCGAACAGAATCTCGTACAAGACTTGGTTGATGAACAAATTAAGTTGTTTGGATCAGATGTGTTCTATATCCCTAGGGTTCATATTAAAGATAAAACTTTAGGAGAAGTCATTCAATCAGAATTCAATCAAAGTTACATGATTGAAATGATGTTGGTTAATGTTGAGGGATTTGGTGCAGGTTCTGAATTTGTTAGTCAATTTGGTTTAAGAATAACGGATGAGATAACCTTTGTTGTATCAAGGAGAAGGTGGGAACAATCTGCTAATCCATCATTAAATCTTGCTGTTGATGGTAGACCGAATGAGGGAGATTTAATTTATTTTCCATTAACAGAAGATACTTACGAGATCAAGTATGTTGAACGAGAGAATCCTTTCTTCCAGTTAGGTAAACAGTATTTTTATCAACTAACTGCTGAGCTTTATGAGCAAGGTGCGGATAAGTTTGATACAGGGATTGAAGAAATTGACGATATTGAAAGAGATTTCAGTAACATCACAACCCTTACTCTTAGTATCACCACAAGAGAACAATCTACCGGAACAGTTACTATTGATTCTAGCGGCAGTATATCTGGAGCAAATGTAACTCTTGCGGGAACTGGTTACAACACAGCACCTTCTGTAAATATTACGGGTGGAGGAGGGACAGGTGGTATTGTTGAATCTACTATTGAAGATGGTGGTGTAGTGTCACTGTCAATCGTTAGTGGAGGAACTGGATATGATCCTGCAAACCCACCTACTATATCTATTGATGCTCCACCAGAAGCAGTTCAATTTATTAAAGATGAGCATGTTGTTATTGGAGGAATGGTACAACAAAGTGGTAGTAGAACTTGGACTTCATCCAATAGTGTAATTGAAGTAACTGCTCTTGGTGGATTTGATCCAAACTATGCAACTACTACTCAGAAAAAATACTACTACTGGAAATTTGAAGATAGTAGAATATCATACGTATACACATATAACGGAACAAGTGCTACTAGTGTTCCGGGTTTCTTCTATTATGATGTAGCAGATTTAAAATATATTATTAATGCATATGAGGAAACTACTACAAGTGGTTCACGTGCAACAATGTACGATTTAGATAGTGCATCCATTGCTGAAGTTGCTGATTGGAATGGTTCTATTTACACATTAGAAGTTATGAACCGCACAGGTAACTTCCTTGATGGTGACATGATTAGAGGGGTTGAATCTAACGCCATATATACATTAGGTTCATTCTCTACCATAGATAATGAAAGCACTGAATGGGATCAGAATAAAGCAATTGAAGATGGTGCGGATGATTTAATTGATTGGGGTGAAAGAAACCCATTCGGTGAGTTTGGTAATTTTACAGGTAGCTTCTAATGTTAGGAACACAATTTTATAACGAGGCGGTTAGGAAAACCGTAATCGCTTTTGGAACATTATTCAATAATATTGAATTGAAAAAAACTGTTGATGGTCAGGTACTGGAAACTGAAAAAGTTCCTCTTGCTTATGGACCTAAACAAAAATTCTTGTATAGACTTCAGGGTAACCCCTCTGATGGTAGAAAGGTGGCGATTACTCTACCAAGAATGTATTTTGAAATGTCAAGTATTGATTATGACAGTACAAGAAAAACAGCAGCTACTCAAAAATATAAAACTGTTATTGCAGATAATGGAAACGAAGTAAAGACTCAGTATGTACCAGTTCCGTATAATATTGGTTTTGAATTGGGAATTATTGCCAAATCTCAGGATGATGGTCTTCAAATATTAGAACAGATTCTTCCTTACTTTCAACCATCATTAAATGTAAGTATTAAATTTATTCCTGACATGGATGAAATTAGAGATGTTGCTTTTGTTCTCAATAGTGTAAACTTTGAGGATGACTGGGAAGAAGACTTTACTACAAGAAGAACTATTACATATACTTTATCATTTACCGCGAAGTCTTACATCTATGGTCCTTACACCAAGGCAGATGTTATTCGTAAGGCACGTGTCATTGAGACTATTGGAGATCTTAATGTTAGCAAGAGACACGTTGAATTGTCATACACTCCTAAAGCAAAGGTTGATTATAATCAAGATGGACAAGTTGATGCTGCTGATGATCAATTTGTAGTTCCCACAGATGACTTTGGATTTAATGAGGGGATGGATCTGTTATGACTTTAGAAAATAATATGGAAGAACTTCTTAATGTTGAAGTGTCAGATACACCCGAAGGTGGTTGTGCTAAACGCAAGGATCAACTTAGAGATGTCTCAGAGGACAGGGACAAGGACTATGAATATACTAGAGGGGAATTATATAGTCTCATAGATCAGGGTCAGGAGGCGGTCAGAGGTGCCTTAGAGGTTGCTCAGGAAAGTGGGCACCCAAGAGCATATGAAGTCGCTACAAACGCCATGAAGCAGGTAGCAGACATGACTGATAAACTCATGGATCTACAGAAGAAAGTTAAGGATCTAGATGAAGAGAAGAAAGGTCCAAGTAAGGTTACTAACAATGCTATGTTTGTTGGTAGTACATCAGAACTTCAAAAAATGCTCAAACAAATGAGCGGGGGTAAAAGGTAATGGCATACAAAAGACACGAATCAAATAATACAGAATCTGATCCTCAACCAGGAAGTGTAAGTAAAACACTTTATTCTGGAGACAGTGAGGGTTGGAGTACTGTGGCATGGAAAGATTGGAACG
>Ga0208408_1000445_pt1 | contig 27634 bp, 26 predicted proteins | sample ETNtaG_4_FD_185776 | JGI IMG/M metagenome (GOLD analysis project Ga0208408, IMG submission 185776) | Marine microbial and viral communities from oxygen minimum zone, Eastern Pacific Ocean - ETNP201406SV67 (SPAdes) (version 2) | ecosystem: Environmental > Aquatic > Marine > Oceanic ... | reverse complement strand
TTTACTCGTTAATATTAGATTAAAATCATTGCTGAATGTTTTAAGGCTTCCGAACAATTTCTAATGCTAATAGTTCAATAGGAAAGTAGAAAGTTCAAAATAATTCCCAGAGGAATACTTTAGATTTGCAGGGTTACCTCCCTTGCCTGAAGCAGCCTACATAATTGGATTTATTTTCACGCTAGCCGTCTACGCCTTTCAGAGGAAAAGTATATGAGGAAAATTAATTTGATCGTAAGTAGCTGTGTTATTGGGTTGGGCGGAAAAAAAGGCAGGAAATTGAACGGCATCCTCGTACTACATAGTGGTTAAAAGACAAGTTGGCAGAGTTGACCGGCAGCCCCTGACTCAGTTCCAGACAAAGTAATGGAAAGGATTGCATGGAGTTGGAGGAAAGGAAAAGCAATTGATCGGAGCCTCACACATACTTGGGAGGGAAAACAAACTAAAAAACACCATAACACTCACAGGAAATACTGTTCTTGACTTGAAGTCCACTTCATTCAGTCAGTGATATAGAAATTCAGCATTGGTTGAAAACGTTCATGCAGGACTTAACAGGCAGAAATTTTATTTGTAGATTCTGCAGTTGATTGCTCACCCTAGTCTGGCTTTAATATTTTTCGTGAAGAGTTCCATACTACCAAAAAACTACTTGTTGCCATCGCAAGTGCGGCTAAAAGTGGATTGAGTAGTCCGCTGAGTGCTAACGGTATTGCAAAAGCGTTATACAAAAAAGCCCAACCAATATTTTGGCGTATTCGTCTGCGGGTGATTTCGATCAATTCAAAAGCAATAAAAACTTGATCCAGACTGCCCCTTGGAATTACCACGTCCGCAGCCTCTGCAGCCAAGGAAGTAGGTACACCAAAGGCAATACCCAAATCTGCCTCAGCTATGGCTGGAGCGTCGTTATTGCCATCACCAATCATAACCACAGAACCTGATGATTTGAACTGGCGAATGACCGCTGCTTTGGCTTCCGGTGGGACTCCTACATATAACTCATCGACTTGATCTTCATAACCACTTTGATGTTCTGCACCTGTAAGTAAAACAACATGTTTATCTTGCTGTAATTGATTAACAAATTGTTTCCACTCCGGTCTTCGTTGGTCACGTGTGATGATTGCTCCGAATATTGAACCATCCCAGCCGACATATGAGATTACCTCTTCCGCACAGTTGAGTTTTGAGAGGGCTAACTCGACTTGAGCATCGACTTTCCAGTTAAGTAGTGCAAATAAAGACTTACTGCCAACTGCAACTCTACGTTCATCCACGGTAGCTTCAGCTCCTTTTCCTGGGTGTACAACAAAATCTGAAGCCGTTCTATGTGAATCCAGTTTCGAAATGGCTTCAGCAATAGGATGAGAAGAAAACCTTTCAACAGCTGCCGCATACTCAATTATTTCATCATCACCAATAATATTTTCTACACCCATTTGAGCCGTGGTTAATGTTCCTGTTTTATCAATGGCTACAGTGTCATACTTGGGTGGTTTTTCAAAAATATCAGCGCTGGAAAAGATGATCCCATTTCGTAAAGCACTACTGATTGCATTTGCCGTTGTCAGTGGAACGGCCAAACCGAATGTACAGGGGCATGAAACTATGAGTGTCGCCAAACCGGCCAATAGTGCAGTTCCAGGTTGAATGCCAATCCATAACATCCATCCAGTGACAAAAATTGCAATACTAAGAACTAATGGAACAAACACCCTAGCCATTCTGTCTGCAATACCCAAAGCTCCAAGAGTTGAACTCTGCACACTCCAAAGTATGCGAGCAAGATTTTTCATCTGGCTTTCGACATTATGACCAACTTCAATTTCTAGATTACCTTCGACTATAACAGTTCCACCAAGTACAGAATCCCCGGTTTCACGAATAACAGGGAAGGGCTCTCCTGTCATAATCGACTCATCGATAGCCCCTTCTCCAGAAATGATTTTTCCATCAACTGGAATGTGCTCCTTTTCTTTGACAATAAGGATATCCCCAGATTCAATTTCATCAGGAGTCAGAGATATGACCTCTCCATTTCTTACAACTTGTGTTGATGGAGCCCAGGTCTCTATAATATTGCTCAATTCAAGAGTAGCATTGTTTCTTGCCTCTCTCTCATAATATCGCCCAACAGTCACCACAGCTACTATCACTGCTGATACGTCAAAATAAAGATCGAGTTTCCCTGTAATAATTTGACCAAAACTGTATCCATATGCTGCCAAAATAGCTATAGCCAACAAATTATCCATGTTTAGGATACCTGTACGAATTCCTATCCAAGCACCACGCAATATAGGGAATCCAACAACAAAAATTACGATTGTAGTAAACCCAAACATAACTTTTGGAACTACTTTAAATGCAAGCCAACTGACAGGTTCTAATTCTTTTAAAGAAACCAAGCCAAGATCAACCGGATAGAAAAATGCGACATTGAGCATCATTACCATACCCGCAAGTCCCACTGAAAGAACAAACCTGAGTAACGCAAGATTTTCATTTTTAGCTGATAGTTTATCAGAATGATAGTGGGCTCGGTAACCTGAAAGGCTCAATGCTTCCGGCAATTGGGATTTGTCAATAATTTCGGGATCGTAAACAACTTTCGCTGTCGAGGTAGCATAACTTGTTGTAACCGAATGTATACCTTCAAGTTTTTCTGCGTTATGCTGAATTAGAATCTCGCAGGAAGAACAGTGCATCCCTTCAATTCTGAGGAATGCCTCACTGCCTGTTAACTCTGGTGGGGTTTGTTTTAATGGGTAAGGTGGAATATTGCCACCTAAAATTCCCTTGCCAAAAGAACTGAAGACTGCGCTACATCCATGGCAGCAAAACTGATGGCTATTTTTAATAATTGGAGGAATGGGCGTTGGCAGACCACAAAGTTCACATTCCATTACGCCCATTAAAGATAAGCTGCAGCTTAAGAGAGCTAAGTCGTGATTTCCTTAGACCTACTAAGAGTCACAAAAAATAATGAAATCCCGTAGGCTAGGATAAGGCCAAATATTAAAATGACTACACCAACACCCATGTATCCACTCTCAACCCAATTTGCTATTCGTCTTGGAACACCCATAGCGCCCCCTGCCATAAAGGTGTACATCATTCCAACTCCTCCTATAAAGTAAAATCTGTAAGAACTTCTGCATTTTTCTGCATCTGGATTTCTGTTTGTCAATACCGGGTAGTGGTGATATAAAACCCCCATCCACATCAGACTCATGGCAAGCAGGACTGTCATTGCATGACCGCCGACCCACAAAGTTCCATGTAGATGATAAGCCATTGCTACATTCCCAATAAGCATTGCTGTAACGCCGTCCAAACAATATATCACAAAACCTGCCAAGATCATCATCACACCTGGTTCAGGCCTAAGACCATGTTTCCAAATGGTGGCTAGTATAGTAAAGATAGTAAATGCACCACCAAGCCCTGTTCCCCAACTCATAACGTTTCCATGGAATGAAAATGTTGATGGAAGTGCGGGAAACATTGTGTAGAAATGGTGAAAGAAAGATGTCACTGAAGTTATGAGCAATATCCATAGGGCTGCATTCGCAAGTTTATCGCTATAAAGTTTTCTAGTTCCATCTGCAAGGTAGAGTGGAAGTGTCCCATATACAGCACTTATAATCATAATTGCCATAGATTCCATCAAATTATGAGCAAATATATAAAAAACAAATTGAAAAACTACCGGAGTAGCTGCCCAACCAATCCAGGATGCTGGGAAAATCCCGTAAAGGTAAAGTAATACCGATGCGGCAGTAATTAACAGTGGTAGTCCTGCAACCAAAAGAACGAGCACTGCAATCAACATCCCTAACATTCCTGGATCATTCAGGGTGCGTGGTGACATTTCTAGTTCTTCATGTTTTTCACTCCAAAATATCATCTGTAAGATTTGAACGGGATACAAAACAATCATGGAAATTAGAATCATAGCAATTCCTGTGAAACCAAGAACAACAGACCACATTGGCCACACCCCCATCTGTGCACCAACAACTGGAAGAGGGAACATCACTGTGTATGTAATCTTGAATCCGGCTAATACAGAAAGTGTAAATAGGAGACCTCCCACATTCATGAAAATATAGTACAAAACAACTAGGGGACCATCTGCTTTTTTACCCATACAGGCACCAGCCCTATGCAAGCTAACTCCAACCATCAATGAAAATGCAAATGGGAATGCCATCGCAGCGCCGTGAAGCGTCAGTGCTGTATAAAATTCAAATAAAAATATGTTCAGTCCAAAATACTGTATTATGGGCATGCACACACCAAGCAATAAGGCTATGGCAAGCCATACAAAAGAAGTCATGACGATTAAAGATGGCCATGCATTTATGGGTGCAAGGTCATCATTTCCATTTACTTTGAACATTTTCCCTAAAAGAGGGGTACCTTGAATCATTGAGGCGGCAGTAGACATTTTAGAACTCCTATTAAGTATAACCCGTTTAAGTTGATGAACACCCTCCTAAAAGACTGCTAGGATGTACATGTCATTTAACAAAGACTAATTGAATTAATTCATTCTTTTTAAAAAAATACTACTTAACAACCAATAGGTCCTGCATCGCATGGTGCACTATCCCACAGTACTCTAAGCATCGAATCTTATATTCACCTGGTTCTTTGAAAGTATGAACCAAAGTTGTTGCTGCTTCCATTCCAGGCATCAACATCATAGTAAACACTATCCTCCCATCTGGATGGTACACAGAAAAACCATGTACAGTATCTGCACTTTTCGCAGAAAATTTCACAGGTTTTCCTGCCTCAATCTCACGGGAACTGATATCGTAGTACCATGATTTAGCGGTTATATCTACTTCTTGGAAAGAAGTCCCACTTTTAGACAATGCTGCAGTCGATACTGGAGGCATATAGACAATACTTAGAACATTGACCAGTATAAACAGCACTGCTGCAGTGCTTATCCACATTATTTCAATTTTGGGATATTTTTCTGGAGGAGTCCCACTGGCCCCCGTATTTACATATGCTTTTTTGTAGACAATTCTACAGAAAAAAATAAGAAAAGGAATATGAAAGAAGAGCAAGATTACAAAAGCTCCCCAACCATCTTCGTATAAAAAATCACGCATATTCTTCCCTCATTAAATAATTGGTTTATGAACGGAAAAAATGTAACTTTAAGCTTCCAAGCCTTTAAGAAAGAACTTAAAATAACATCATAAATCCACAAATGATATAGATTTCAGGATCATAACTAAACCCATATATTTTGGAAACACGTAACAATAATGATTATTGATATACTAGTCAAGCATTAAATAAAATTAAATTAGTATATAATCATTACCCTCCTAAGAGGAATAATTTGTCTTTAGGATTTAATTAAAGCATAATTTTATCTTTAATCAAATAAATAGCCCGAAAATTCTTCTAAGATAAGAATACTATTTTTTTGAGTATAAAAACATTATCAATTCATAAATCACTAGTCTTAAAATCTTCTGGATCAGCAAGAACGTGAGAAGTTGATGTGGATAATCAGATTTGTTTTTACATTTGTAATTTTTTTGACTGGTCAAAATCATTATTACAGTTGTGATCTAAATCCATAAATACCAGATGTTTCAAGAGTCTCTCTATTTTTCAGCTTTTTTAATAGGACTATTAGGTGGAACACATTGTGCTGGCATGTGTGGTGGCATCATTTCTGGATTGACACTCGGAGTTTCAGAAGAGAATCGTCGTAAAAATTTACTCCCATTCTCACTCCTTTACAATTTCGGTAGAATTATTAGTTACTCCGTCGCAGGTGCCATGGTAACTAGTTTAGGTACTATTTCAGATAATTATGGTTTCGGTATCGAAGTTCGTAAAATACTCACTCTCCTTGCTGCAACTGTAATGATTTTTCTGGGTCTTTATCTTACAGGTTGGTGGATTACTGTTATTCTAAAAATTGAAAAAATTGGAACATTTTTGTGGCAAAGAATCGAACCTTATGCCAAAAGATACATCCCCATTCGTTCTAAGGGGCATGCTTTAATTGCAGGTCTACTCTGGGGCTGGCTGCCATGTGGGCTTGTATATTCTACATTGTTTTTAGCAATGTCAGGGAAGGGTGTTGCTCAAGGAGTCATGGTTATGACAAGCTTTGGAATTGGAACGTTACCTGCTCTCCTAACAATTGGATATTTTTCTGATTCGTTGATTGCTCATCTTCAAAAAAAATGGATTAGAACCTTTGCCGGAATCATGATTGTTGGCTTTGGAATCTTCCAATTCAAAATCCATTTTTTCTCTTGAAAATATTCATGAAAGATCTTTTCGTTCACATCAATTTTTACTGATATGTAGTCCGTCTGAACAGTCTAATTTAATCTAATTGTACAGGCTTAATTTTTATAATTAAGCTAACTTATCCATCATATACTTTGTTTACCTAATGTCCTGACTAGATAGCTACGAAATAGGAAGGTATGGATCATTCCGGGCGTTACTGGACGAAACTGAATGATGGACGGATTCAGTGTGACATCTGCCCACGCTTGTGTAAGTTGCGTGAAGGCCAGCGTGGGCTTTGTTTTGTGCGTCAGGCAAAAGATGAACAAATTCTGCTGACGACTTATGGGCGTTCCAGCGGATTTTGCATTGATCCGATTGAAAAAAAACCTCTGAATCATTTCCTACCGGGAACGCCGGTCTTGTCCTTCGGTACCGCTGGATGTAATCTCACCTGTAAATTTTGTCAAAACTGGGACATCAGCAAATCCCGAGAATTTGACCTTCTCACCGAAAGCGCTTCTCCGGAAATGATTGCCAAAGCCGCAAATGCACACGGCTGCCGCAGCGTCGCTTTCACTTACAATGATCCGGTGATTTTTTTGGAATACGCAGTGGACATCTCTCAAGCCTGCCGTGAAGCGGGTGTTCATTCGGTTGCGGTCACTGCGGGTTATATCCTTCCGGATGCACGAACCGAATTTTTCCGTAACATGGACGCAGCAAATGTTGACTTGAAAGCATTCAACGAAGATTTTTACAAAAAGATTTGCGGTGGAAAACTCGCGCCTGTTCTGGAAACTTTGTTATATTTAAAAAACGAAACCGAGGTTTGGTTTGAACTGACCACACTTTTGATTCCTGGAGAAAATGACTCTCCTGAAGAACTGCATAAGATGACAGAATGGATTGTAGAAAATTTAGGTCCGGATGTTCCACTGCATTTTTCCGCATTTCATCCTGACTGGAAAATGCGTGATATTGAATACACGCCACATTCTACTTTAAACCGCTCTAGGGAAATTGCTTTGGGTAACGGAATACGTAATGTATATCTTGGGAATGTTCATGACAAATCCGGATCAAGTACATACTGTCATAAGTGTGGTGAATTACTCATAGGAAGGGATTGGTATGAATTGAGCGAATGGCATCTGGATACTTCCGGCTGTTGCGTTTCGTGCGGAACGGTGTGCACAGGATTTTTGGAAAAAAGTCCAGGAACCTGGGGAGCAAAAAGGCTTCCGGTGAGTTTGTAAAACACGATTCAGGTGGTCAGTGCCCAGGCGCCATAACCAACAACACGTCCGTAATCACCAGAGGTGTCACCCGAATTACAGAGCCCGAGACGGTGAACCTGCCATTGATTTTTGGAAGCCGCTGCTAAAGCTCCCCTCAGCGGAAAGGCTCCACAGGCATCTTCCGGAAAAAGATTTTGTGCGGCCAGAAGTTCGATTGCGTTTGCGGTGAGAGCATCTTTTTGCTGTGCGGTTCGATAATCATGAAAATGACTCAGATCAGTACTGACCACAATCAAAGTTTCTGAATCTTCACTAAAATGCTGAATCATTTCCGCAAGCTGTTCCGTTTTGGTTTCTCCTACAACCAGCGGAAGCAATTCAAAATCAGCGAGAGTTTCCTGTAAAAAAGGCAGTTGCACTTCGAGAGAATGTTCTTCGGCATGTGCTGTGTCGTTTACAGAAATCCACGGATAATTTTCGGTCAATCTTTGCATCCGTACTTTGTCCAGTTTTATTCCGCCAAGTGGAGTTTCAAAAATATCTGCCGCAGGAAAAGCCGCACCCTTTAACCAGACACGATGTGCCGGGCCCATAAGTAAAACACGCTTAAATTGAGGTTGATAATTTTGGAGAAGCCGAAATGCGAAAGCAGCTATTTTTCCGGAATAGCTATAACCGGCGTGCGGCACGATGAGCACTCGAAGAGTTATATTTTCTTCATTATGAAGTTGATAAGAGTTTTGTTCGTCCTCGGCGTCGTGCAAATAACTTCTAACTGTATTCCGGAGTTCCTCGGCATTTCCCGGATAAAACATGGAAGCCACGGCAGGGAGACGTATTTTTTTGGGCAGAGTTCCTTTAATCATGGTCTACCTTACTAAAGCAAGGTTCAACACTCAATAACCGAAGTGTTTAATTTCCTCACCTTTTTCTTCAATATCAGTCATCGCCTGAATACCCATTTCGAGGTGCATATCCACAAACTTCGCAGTAACATTTTTATCCATTTCCTGTGTTTTAACACCTTCTGGAATCAGAGGCATATCTGATACAAGTAGAATTGCACCACGGGCAATTTTATTGGCATGTCCCACTATAAAGAGAGTTGCGGTTTCCATGTCAATTCCAATTGCAGAAAGTTCGATCAACCGTTTACGGAATTTATTGTCCCATTCCCAGACACGGCGATTCGTCGTGTAGATAACACCGGTACGGTATTCCTGACCATAGTCGAGTAAAGTGTCTGAGACAAATTTATGTAATTTAAAAGAAGGTAACGCAGGAACTTCCGGAGGCAGATAATCATTGCTCGTTCCTTCTCCGCGGATTGCCGCGATAGGAATGATATAACGTCCAATTTCTGCAGATTGTTTCAGACCACCGCACTTGCCTAAAAACAAGACACCCTTGGGATTACAGGCTGTGAGCAGATCCATGATGGTGGCCGCGTTAGCGGAACCTATGCCGAAATTTATGATGCTCAGTCCATTTTTGTTAGTAGCAGTCTGCATCGGACCTCCCTGCCCCCTTATTACACAGTCGAAACGTTTAGCAAACTTAGCGATATAATTACTGAAATTTGTCAGTAAAATATAATCACCAAATTCCGCAATCTCTGTTCCTGTATAACGCGGGAGCCAATCACGCGTAATCTCTACTTTTGTTTTCATAAAATGTTCAGCTTCTTATAAAATGAATCTCAGCATAGTCTGCCATAATTATTAAACTTTCTCAAACTATCACTTTTAAATGCATGTTTCGCAGTTGAAATAAATATTATTCATTCCAGCCAAAGCGAGAATGAATATCAAGGGGATAGAAATTCTGGACGGGGACTCGATTTTAACAAGTTACTCAGGATTACCGCTTTTGCGAGAATGATAAATTAAAGACTTAAAACTTTTCTAAACAGTTAAAGAATAGATGAGGGGAGGAATTCACAAGTGAGGCAAATGCTGGGAGAAAATTCGGAAGCACCACGAGTGGGCAGTGCTTCCGAAAGCAGGAACAACAAAGATTACATTGCATTCCAGATAGTGTGACTCCATGCGCCTTTAGGCTTTTTAGAGATCACAGGATCGGAATCTGATGACATTAGGACATCGACCGTGCGCCTATAATCCGCTGGAATCAGGTAACCAATGCCCTGGGGGGGATTGCCAACCAACTTGTTTATTTCACGCATCATTCTACGTTGATGTTTTTCTGTCTGTGCACCAGTATCGTCATTTTCCAAGACGATATCTGCTGCCTCATCCGGATGATTCCCCGCATACTTCCAACCTTTGATGGATGCTCTGAGGAAGCGGGCCATCTTGTTCACGAAAGCTTTTTTTCTCAGATTTTTTTCCATCACATACAAACCGTCTTCCATGGTAGAAACACCTTGATCTTCATACTTGTATACAACTAATTCAGAAGGACTAAGGCCTCCATCAACGATCTGCCAGTATTCATTATAAGTCATGGTTGAAACGCATTCAGCCTGCTTCTGCAGAATTGGATCCACGTTGAAACCCTGCCTCAAAACAGACACACCGTTTGAACCACCAGTGGTCGGAATACCCAGTTGGCTCATCCAACTCAGAAAAGGATATTCATTTCCGTAGAACCAAACGCCCAAAGTTTTGCCTCGAAAATCAGCAGGTGATTTGATCCCACTGTCTTTACGACAGGTGAGCATCATCCCTGATTTTTTAAAAATTTGAGCAATGTTCACCAGAGCCACACCTTTTTCACGTGATGCCAGAGCGGAAGGCATCCAGTCGATGATTACATCGGCTCCTCCTCCTGCTATAACCTGAGGCGGCGCAATGTCCGGCCCACCTGGTTTTATTGTTACGTCCAATCCCGCAGCCTGATAGTAGCCTTTATCCTGTGCTACATAATAACCTGCGAACTGAGCCTGTGTAACCCATTTCAACTGAATGGTCACTTTATCTGCTGCTTGTGCGGAAAATACCAACCCGGTTGCCAGCAACACCATCACCATTTTTTTCAATATACTCATTTTCTTCTCCATAAGGAATTAAGGTCAGACTTACTTGTTTAACTCAGTCAAGTCAGCCGACACGGAAAGACGGGTGCCATCCCGTGAACTGCCGTTCCATAAAGGCCAGCAGAGCATAAAACAACGACCCTGACAATGCTGCCACCGCTATGGATGCCCATACGACGTCAACATTCATTCGACCGATTTCGGTTGAAATACGAAATCCCATTCCGACAATCGGTGTACCAAAGAACTCCGCTACAATCGCGCCGATCAGCGCAAGAGTAGAATTGATCTTTAATGCGTTAAAAATAAAAGGCAGCGCATTTGGAAGCCGTACCTTGATCAGCATCTGCCAATAATCTGCAGCATATGAGTGCATCAAGTCAAGTTCCATTCTACCTGTGGAGTTTAATCCTGTCAGCGTATTTACCAGCATCGGGAAAAAAGTCATCATTATCACAACCGCAGCCTTTGACTGCCAGTCAAATCCAAACCACATGACCATGATCGGCGCCACCCCCACTATAGGCAGGGCACTCGCCAGATTTCCAAGCGGCAGCAGCCCCCTCTGTAAAAAGGGGACTTTATCAACCAGAACCGCAACTACAAATCCAGACCCACAACCAAGAAAAAAACCTGCCAGCACTGCTTTCATAAATGTTTGCTGAAAATCAGCCCAGAGCATTTCAAGAGAATTCGCGAAAGCTGTTCCAATCATGGACGGAGGGGGCAGCAAAACTAACGGTACCTCCAGACCGACAGTAAACATTTCCCATAAAAAAAGCAGCATCCCTCCAAATAAAACCGGTACCAGCAAATTGATGGCAACAGCAATTTTTTTGTTGAGACTTGTATCAATGCGGGACCAGAGACCCAATACTTGCCATATCTGCCCAACCAGAATCACTACATAAAGCCAGATACCCCAGCTTAATGTTCCGGGTTCCGCTGAATGTACACTGTTTAAGGTTGCCAGGCATCCGGAAGCAATCAGTATACTGATCATGATTTTACCTGACATAGCCTTAATCACAGTTGGACGGAAAAGGAATAAAATCGAAGCAAACAAAGGCAGCTGGGCAAACAAAATGGTGCCCGCTCCATGGAACATCCAGTCCCTTGAAAACACAAGTTGAATTACAAAACAGATACTGAAAATCCAATTGAGGATTCCGGTGTTTTTCATGTCTGAAACCCCATCCTTTTTTGAACTCTGCGTTCCAAAACAGTCATCAGGAAAACTAGTGTGCCGGCTACAAGCGAAGCAACAAACAATGCACTCCAGATCTGCACCGTCTGTCCGTAGTAAGAGCCGGTCAACAAACGGGCGCCTAAACCGGCTCTTGCACCCGCAGGCAATTCACCCACAATCGCACCTACAAGACTGATCGCGATGGAAACCTTGAAGCTGGCAAACAAGAACGGAGTAGAGGCCGGCCAGCGTAATTTCCAAAATAACTGAGTTTTTGTTGCGTTGTAGGTTTTCAGCAAATCGATGTGCATCGGATCAGGTGAACGTAAGCCCTTGACCATACCGATCGCAATCGGGAAAAAACAAAGATAGGCAGAAATAATTGCTTTTGGTAAAAGACCGGTAACTCCAATTGCCCCTAGAACTAAAATTATCATCGGTGCAATTGCCAGAATCGGAATTGTCTGTGAGGCAATAATCCACGGTAAAACGCTTTTATTTAATGTGGTAACGTGAACAATACCCACAGAAAGTAAAATCCCTAAAATAGCACCCATTGCAAAGCCTACCATGGTTGAGGAAATTGTGACCCAACCGTGATAGACCAAGCTGCGTTTGGATGATATCTTTTGCTGAAAGATTGATTTATTGAGATCGAAGATAATCTGATGCGGAGCCGGCATGATTGGACGATCCATTGACCATGAATCATCAACGAGCTTGGAAAAATCCCACTCAACTTTATGCCGTTCGTATTTGTCGATTAAAACCGCAGAATTGAGGTAGACAGCAGCTGCATACCAGATAACCGCGATAAAGGCGAGTACGGCTGTAATCGAAACAAATGATGAGGTTCGGAACCAGTTCATTTCAAATACTTCTGTCAATCATAGCTGTGTCCCGCGCGCAAACCTTCACGGATACGATGAGACAGTTCAAGGAATTCCTGCGTTTCCCGCATATCAAGGGTACGTTTTTCCGGCAGGGGACTTTCAATTACATCAATTATCTTTCCGGGACGGGGAGACATAACCACAATTTTTGTGGAAAGATATGCAGCTTCCGGAATGGAGTGAGTCACAAAGACTACCGTCTTTTGCGTTTGTTCCCAAAGTTTGTGGAAGTGTTCATTGAGTTGGTCACGCACTATTTCATCCAGCGCCCCAAACGGTTCATCCATCAGCAATAAATCAGGATAAAAAGTAAGGGCACGCGCAATTGAAACGCGTTGCTGCATTCCTCCGGAAAGCTGCCAGGGGAATTTTTTTTCAAAACCGGTGAGGTCCACCATTTCCATTGCTTCTGCAGCACGTTTTCTCTGTTCCGCTTTTTCAACACCCATAATTTCCAAAGGCAGTTTGAGGTTGCCTTCAACTGTGCGCCAGGGGTAAAGCGCGGGTGACTGAAAAACATAACCGTATGCCCGCTGCAAACGAGCTTCTTCCGGAGACATACCGTTTATTTTTATTTCACCACCGGTGGGTTTTTCAAGATCCGCAATCACCCGCATCAGCGTGGTTTTTCCACATCCGGAAGGACCTATCAGTGAAATAAAATCACCTTTATTGATTTCCAGATCAATCTCCGAAAGCGCGTGAACAGGACCGTCTGCTGTTTCGAAAACTAAATCTACTTTACGGGCTTCAACAACCTGGGAACCATCTTCCATTACGATGACCGCTCCACAGAGGTAGGAGCAGTAGCGGTACTTCTTTTTTCAACCGCACTGTAATATGGTGCAAAACAAGGACGCTCAACATAGCGGCCGACACCACGCTCAGTTCGAACATCACCGTTTTTATAAACCACCAGCCCCTGGCTGATAGTCGCAACGTTGATTCCAGTCAATTCCATTCCTTCAAAAATATTGAAATCAATATTTTGATGATGAGTTTTCGCAGAAATTGTATGAGTTGCAGATGGATCAAAAATCGCCAAATCCGCATCACTACCTTCCGCAATCATGCCTTTTCGCGGATAAATGTTGAAAATCTTTGCCGTGTTGGCTGATGTAACTGCGACAAATTCGCTCATGGTTAAACGACCGGTGTTGACGCCATGCGTCCAAAGAACATGCATTCGGTCTTCAATGCCGGCTGTTCCATTTGGAATTTTGCGAAAATCATCCTTACCCATCGCTTTCTGGTCTGCACAAAAACAACAGTGATCGGTTGCCGTTGTCTGTAAATCTCCGGACTGCAAACCACGCCAGAGTGCTTCTTTGTTACCTTTTGGGCGGAAGGGTGGGCTCATCACATGTGCCGCCGCAAACTCAAAATCAGGATTCCGATATACGCTGTCATCAACCAGCAGATGCCCAGCCAGCACTTCGCCAAAAACGCGTTGACCTTCACGCCTTGCTCGTGCGATTTCATTAAGAGAATGTGAGCATGAATTATGAACCACATACAAAGGCACATCAAGCATCTGCGCAAAACGAATTGCACGGTTTGCCGCTTCTCCTTCAACCTGAGGCGGTCTTGACTGAGGATGCCCTTCCGGACCGGTAATACCGCTGTCAAATATTTTCTTCTGGAAATGATCCACTAACTCACCACTTTCCGCATGGACTGTGCAAAGAGCACCCAGTTCACGGGCGCGGGTGAAACTGTTTACGAGTATTTCGTCATCAGCCATAATTGCGCCTTTATAGGCCATGAAGTGTTTGAAACTGTTAACTCCATAGTCTCTACATAGCGTGCCCATTGCTTCATTAACAGAATCATTCCACCAGGTGATTGCCACGTGGAAACTGTAATCGGTTGCAGCTTTTTCAGCCCAACCGCGCCAGGTGTGATATGTTTCCAGAACATCTTCCTGCGGGCCCGGAATCACAAAATCGATTATCATGGTTGTTCCACCAACCGCACCTGCTGTTGTTCCGGAAAAGAAATCTTCCGAGGCAACTGTTCCCATAAAAGGAAGTTCCATGTGAGTATGCGGATCAATTCCACCGGGCATCACATAACAACCACCCGCATCAACAATATCCACTCCTGAAGGCGCATCCATGTCAGGACCTACAGCCTGAATAATTCCATCCTCACAATAAACATCCGCGCGGAATGACTGATCCGCGTTGACGACTGTTCCACCTTTTATAATTACTGACATCTTGTCCCCTTCTTGATAGTTTTAAAGTTCGCTAGTTTTGATTACCTTCAACCCTCATCGGATTATTTGGATGGGTTGTCCAGTTCTGATATTCTGTTCCTGAATCAACTCGTTCCATGGTGATGCAGTCCGGTACAGGGCAGGCAAACATGCACAGATTGCAGCCAACGCATTCTTCATCAATAACCTCAAATCTTCTTTCACCATTGGCTTTAATTTCACGAATGGCTTGATGTGACGCGTCCTCACATGAAATATGACACAATCCACAATGGATGCAAGTCGATTCGTCAATTCTGGCTTTGATATCATATTTCAGGTTTAGATATTGCCATTCAGTCACATTAGGTACTGCCATTCCCCTGAAGTCCTCCAAAGTAGCGTAACCCTTTTCGTCCATCCAATTGTTGAGACCGTCTATCATGTCATCCACAATTTTAAAACCATAGTGCATAGCAGCAGTACATACCTGAACACTGCTGGACCCCAGTGCGATAAATTCCGCTGCATCACGCCAATTCGAAATGCCTCCAATTCCAGAAATCGGTAAATGTTGAGTTTCCGGATCTTTTGAGATTTCAGCCACCATATGCAGAGCAATCGGTTTAACAGCCGGTCCACAATAACCACCGTGAGAGCCTTTTCCGTCAATCGTCGGTTCCGGTGCCATTTGATCAAGGTCAACTGAGACAATCGAGGTTACAGTATTAATCAGAGCCACTCCATCACCACCACCTGCTTTTGCCGCGTGCGCCACTTTGCGGATATCGGTCACATTTGGAGTAAGTTTTACCAGACAAGGCAGATCGGAACTTTCCTTCACCCATCGGGTAACCATTTCAACATATTCCGGAACCTGCCCGACAGCTGCCCCCATACCTCTTTCAGACATACCGTGCGGGCAGCCAAAATTTAATTCTACTCCGTCACAACCTGTGTCCTCAATTTTATGTATAATATACTTCCAGTCTTTTTCGTTACAGGGAACCATTAGCGAAACAACCACCGCACGATCCGGCCAATCTTTTTTTACTTGCTTTATTTCCTTCAGATTGACCTCCAGCGGACGATCTGTAATGAGTTCCAAATTATTTAATCCCATCATACGTTGGCCATAGTAATGTACCGCACCATAACGTGAACTTACATTTACGATGGGAGGATCCATACCCAGAGTTTTCCAAACTACACCGCCCCAACCTGCGTTGAACGCGCGTTCGACATTATACAATTTATCTGTAGGCGGAGCAGAAGCCAGCCAAAAAGGATTTGGTGCCTTGATACCTCCCACATTGCAACTTAAATCAGCCATAAAGAATTAGAATCTTTTTAATTATTAGTTTTCATGCCATAAATCGGCACGATTGTTTTTTTAGTTTGACAGTACAACACAACAAAAAAGGATACTAAGTTAATTTCCGATGAATTGCGATTGCCGCCTGCTTGCCGTCTTCGACAGCCTGAACAGTCAAATCTTCTCCGGAACGAATGCAGTCACCTCCGGCCCAGACATTGGCGAGAGAGGTTTCATATTCCAAATTGACCATAATTTTTCCACCCTCTGTTTCCGGTATTTCAGAGTCTGAATCCAGAGTGTTAACCAATGTTTGGCCGATGGCTTTAAAAACTACATCAGCTTCTACAAAGCGCCGTTCTCCAGTTCCGACAAGTTTCCCTTTCGGATTCAATTCAGTACATTCAAACTCAATTCCACTCACATGTCCATTTTCTGACTGCAAACTTTTTGGAGCAAGCCAGTATTTGACATTGACACCGTTGGTTTGTGCAAACTCCTGCTCTTTCCAGGTTGCACTCATTTGTTCTGAACCTCGCCGGTAAGCCAGAGTTACATCTTCAGCACCTAGTTTTTTAGACTGCACCGCGATGTCAATCGCGGTATTTCCACCGCCAATTACAACAACCCGGCGTCCAACCGATAACTCAGACAGGTTCCTGCATTGACGTAGTTCTGAAATAGTATCCACCGCATTGTATACTCCGGCTATTTCTTCACTTTCCAAACCAAGTGTATTTACATCTCCCAAACCAACACTCAAAAACACTGCGTCAAACTCTTGACGGAGATCATCCAGTTTTACCTCCTGCCCCAATCTGTGATTTGTACGGGTTTCAATCCCGCCGATTTTTAATATGAAATCAACTTCACGCTGCGCAAAATCATCAACAGTTTTATAAGCCGCAATTCCGTATTCATTTAGACCGCTCAATTTTTCACGTGCTTCAAAGACTACGCTTTGATGACCCAATAATGCAAGACGGTGTGCACACGAAAGTCCTGCAGGGCCACCGCCGATAACCGCAATTTTTTTCCCGCTTGACTCAGCTCTTGTAAAAATTGTCTCCCCACTTTCCAAAAAACTGTCTGTGGCATAACGCTGCAGTTCACCGATACGTACAGGCTGATGATCCTGAGTTTCTCTGACACATGCTCCCTCACAAAGAATTTCAGTTGGACAAACCCTGGCGCACATTCCACCCATTATGTTTTGTGACAGAATGTCTTTTGCGGAACCTTTTAGATTGCCTGTAGAAATTTTGCGGATAAAGTTGGGAATATCAATAGAGGTCGGACACGCATCTACACAGGGGGCGTCATAACAAAAATAGCACCTGTTTGCCTCAACTAAAGCATTCCCCGGCTGCAGAGGTGGATGAACATCGGTAAAATTTAAAGTTAGTTGTTCCTGCGTCAAGCGTCCGGCACGAACGTCGATATTAGTCATATTATTATTCTCAGCATTTACGGCGGAAATTTTTTTCAAATCACCGTTTTTCAAAAAAATTATTGCAGTGCGGTTAGATCTCCATAAGTTTCTGGACGGCGATCACGGAAAAACTGCCAGAGGTTACGAATTTCCCGAACTGCATCCATATCCATGTCATGCACCAGTAAGCCGTCACTGTGATCATCAAGCTGCGCTTCAATTTTTCCACGCGGATTAACGATATAGCTTGATCCGTAAAACGTACCAATGTTCCAAGGTTCTTCTGAACCAACTCTGTTAATAGCTCCAATGTAACAACCATTAGCTGCAGCTGAGGCCGGCTGTTCCAGTTCCCATAAATATTGGGAAAGGCCCGCGACAGTAGCGGACGGATTGACAATATATTCTGCACCGTTCAATGCCAATGCACGCCATCCTTCCGGGAAATGTCTGTCATAACAAATGTACACACCAAGTTTGCAGTATGCAGTTTCAAAAACAGGGAAACCTAAATTCCCTGGTTTGAAGAAGAATTTTTCATAAAAACCTGCAACCTGAGGAATATGAGTTTTACGATATTTCCCCATGTATTTACCATCTGCATCTATCACTGCTGCTGTGTTGTAATACACACCTGTCATTTCTTCTTCATATACAGGAACAACAATTACCATGTTATATTTTTTCGCGTATTCCTGCATAAGTTTCGTGGTTGGCCCCTCTGGTATTTTTTCTACAGCCGCATACCACTTTGAGTCCTGACTAGGGCAAAAATAAGGCTGGGTAAAGACCTCCTGCATACAGAGTACCTGCACACCTTTTTCGCCTGCCTCCTCAATATAGGGAATATGAGCTTCTATCATTTTACTGGTAATTTCTTCCGGAGACATTGATGTGTCTCCCTTAAGGGCCATTTGAATTAAACCGCTGCGTACTTTCATTTAATCTCCTTTTAATCAATTTTTTAAATAGGAAGAAAATTTGTCATGCTAAAACTCTTTTGCCTGACATGTGCAAATAAATTATTCTTTAATTTAAGTCTGTGAATTGTAAAAGTAGAATTCGATTTGGTCAAGACTTTTAAAAAAAATTGACTACAAAATCAGTCTTACAAGCCGCCCTGAATTATTAATAATAACTTGTCATCAAAATTTTTATGTGTTATTTTTTTTAAAAATCACATAGAATATATCAACCAAAAACATAAATATAACCAGCAAATAATGAGTGAAAAAACTCTTGGAGCAGGTGTTTTTCCGTCTATCACATTAAGTAAAATTAAAGATTTTATAACTTTAACAAAACCGCGGTTGCTGTCAAGTGTGCTTTTCAGTACCGTTCTAGGTTATGTACTGCCTCAGAATAGTGTAATTACTGTTCTGCCTTTGCTGTATTTATTGTCAGGTACAGCACTGACTGGTGGAGGTGCGCACGTGCTTAATCAATGGATGGAGCAAGTCCCTGATTCAAAGATGAGCCGGACAAAAAGTCGCCCCCTACCAATGGGAAGACTCTCCAGAAATGAAGCCTTAATTTTCGGTGTAATTATTTCCATCACCGGTATCATGATTTTATGGCTGACACTCAATGCACTTACTGCCGCACTAGGTTTACTGACCGTAATTTCTTATATCCTGATTTATACTCCGCTGAAACAAAAAACAATCGCTAACACCTGGTTTGGAGGAATAACAGGTGCATTACCTCCCGTTATGGGTTGGACAGCTGCACGTGGTCAATTGGACTGGGAAGTACTGCCTATTTTTGCTTTGCTTTATTTTTGGCAACTTCCGCATTTTTTTGCAATTGCCTGGATGTATCGTGAAGACTACCAGAGAGGTGGTTTCAGGATGCTCTCATTAGTTGATAAAACAGGTCAAAGAACCGCTGCACATATGCTGTTAAACACAGCTTTGCTATTTGTAGCCAGCCTCTCAATTTATTTAATTGGTCAGGGGAGACTCCTTTATCTCACAGGCGCTATTTTTCTTGGTTTAGGATTTTTTGCAGTAATCACTTTATTTTTTCGTGAAAAAAGTGTAGAAAATGCACGTAAGGTTTTTCTTGCTTCTATTGTTTATTTGCCCGTTCTGAGTACCATTTTATTTCTGGAACGATTTTTTTATTAATCTGAACTGTCCTTTTTTTGGAGGTCTATGGAAGAAAATGATTCTGATGTAATGGCGTCAAAAGTATTTTACGTCATCCTCGGTGGATGTGTCCTGTTTATGGCAGGTGCTTACATTTTTGCTTTTAATGCCTGATTTGTTTACTTATAAAAACTTATCTACTTAATCGCTGAAAAGCGAACAACGATATTGCAGTGAAAAAATAAGATGATTGAATATTTTGTACAAAGCGCATCCTCATTTGCAGGGGATATAGACAACCTTTTTCTTGTGATCACATTGATCATCGGATTCTGGTTTGTTTTGACATTCGGAATACTTGTATATTTAATTATTCGCTTCCGAAGGAAAGAGGGAGTGAGGGCCAAATACATTGCTGGAGAGAAACACAGCGAAACGAAATGGACTCACTATCCTCACTATGCGGTGATTGCGATGGACGTGGTCATAATAGCTGTAAACATACTTGTTTGGGTCAACATAAAACAAACCCTTCCTCCAAGAGACAACCTTGTGCGCGTGATCGGACAGCAATGGAGCTGGTCCTTCATTCACGCGGGCCCGGATGGAGAGCTTGACACGGCGGATGATGTGGCAACAGTCAATGATCTTCATTTGAAGCTTGGAGAGACGTACCACTTTGAACTACAGGCGCGGGACGTTGTTCATAACTTTGCTGTACCGGCTTTTCGCTTGAGACAGGATGCTGTACCCGGTAGGACAATCAGTGGCTGGTTTAAGCCTACCAAAACAGGCACCTTTGACCTGCAGTGTGCAGAGATGTGTGGATATGGTCATGGAATCATGGGGGCGGCTGTAACAGTCCATTCGGAAGAAAGCTATGACACCACCATGGCTCAGATACAAAACGGAACCTATGAGAGTCATTACCAGAAACGTATGGGAACTAAAACCGATTTACCATCTAATACCTCTCAAGTTGACGATGAGGATTCCTTTGCTGTGCTTTTAGCCAGTATATTTTAGACTATTTTTAGTAAAGAGAAAAACAATGAGCCAAGCTGCTGCCGCGGTCCAGACGGATACACACGCGGAACATCATGAAGAATTAAATTTCTTACACAAATATATACTCCCTGTTGATCATAAAATCATTGCGATGCAGTACATATTCACCGGAATGATTATGGCGATAATCGGTGGATATTTTGCCTATGCATTCCGGATGCAACTCGCATTTCCGGGGGAACTGGTACCTCTCTATGGCCTTGTTGGCCCCGGAGAATACAACATGCTGGTAACCAATCACGGAACGATTATGATCTTCTGGGTCGCAATGCCAGTACTGATCGCCGGTTTCGGAAACTATCTGATTCCTTTAATGATTGGATGTGATGATATGGTTTTTCCAAGATTGAACCGCCTGTCTTATCAGATTTTTTTAGTCAGTGCATTAGTGTTGATCGCCTCTTTCTTCGTGAGAGGGGGTGGTTTTGGTGGAGCCTGGACAGCATATCCACCACTTTCTTCAGTAGCAGAATACAGCCTTACTGACTGGGGAGCGTCTTTATGGATTCTGGCTGTAGCACTGGAGTTTGTTTCGTTTCTACTAGGTGGAATCAATTTTATTACAACAACAATGAACGCACGTGCGCCAGGAATGAAAATGCTGGACATTCCGATTGCCGTCTGGTTTATCGTAGTTGCAGTTATTTTATTTATGGCTTCTGTCGGACCGCTAGTAGCTGGCGCCGTGATGCTTTTCATGGACCAGAGACTCGGCACTTCATTTTTTCTACCGTCGGGTGGTGGCGATCCTCTGCTATGGCAACATCTGTTCTGGTTTTTTGGCCACCCTGAAGTCTATGTAGTACTGCTTCCAACCATGGGAATCGTAGCAGATATTATCACAGTCTTCTCTAGGAAAAAATTGTTCGGATACAGAACAGTACTTTACACTGCTTTTGCGACAGGAGGATTGTCCTTCGTGGTTTGGGCGCACCATCAATTTATAGCAGGGATAGATCCACGGATGGCAAATGTTTTCACCGTGACTACTGTCCTGATTTCAATTCCGCTTGCAGAGATGATGTTTAGTTACATTGCCACACTCTATGGTGGTTCGATTGAGTTAAAGACCCCAATGCTCTGGGCTTTAAGCTTTTTGGCTGCTTTTTTGATAGGAGGGGTTACTGGGATTTATTTAGGTGCAAGTGCTATGGACGTATATTTTCATGACTCATATTTTGTACTGGCACACTTCCATTACACTTTTTTCCCCATAACGATAATCGGCATGTTTGCCGCGCTCACTTTCTGGTTTCCAAAAATGTTTGGACGAATGATGAATGAGACACTTGGTAAAATTCATTTTTGGGGGACTTTCATCCCATTCAACTGTATTTTCCTGCCACTTTTCTTCTTAGGTTTAGCCGGCCAGCACAGGCGTATTTATAACTACGATCATTTTCCTGACCTGGCAACCCAGGAATTACAGAACATCCGGATTTTTGCCACAGTCAGTCTAGTCGTGATGATGATCTTTCAACTGGTTTTCATTTATAATTTTTTCATAAGTATGTTTAAAGGAGAAAGGGCTCCAAATAATCCCTGGAATGCAAATACACTGGAGTGGACTATTCCTTCTCCTCCGCCTCACGGGAATTTCAAGACTCTTCCTACAGTCTACCGCGGGGCCTATGAATACAGCGTACCTGGACGTGAATTGGATTACTGGCCGCAAAATGAACCGCCAGAAGAAAACTGATACCTCCATAATATTACAGGATCCCAAGTTGCTCCTGTTCATATGTTAACTTAAAAAAAGGATTAAAAATGTCGATGCATGGTCCTATTGCAACACACCGCAGTGCCACAGGAGTTCCCTCTGGTCGTCTAGCGGTTTGGTGGCTGCTGGCTTCTGAAATTTTTATTTTTGGCGGGTTAGTAACCTGCTTTGTGCTCTTTAAACTGAACGGTACACCAGGGTTTGAGGATGCATCTCTAACCAGCGTTACTGCTGGTGCAATCAACACGTTTGTACTTCTTACATCTAGTTTAAGCATTGTTCTGGCACATGCAGCAATTGAAAAAGGAGATCGTGAAAAATCTTTCCGTTATATTTGGTACACGATTGGAGGGGGAGTAATATTTTTAGGTATCAAAACCTATGAATATACAGGAAAAATTATACATGGCCATGTCATTACAGAAAATTTATTCTGGTCCTTCTATTACACTATGACTGGATTACATGCTTTACATGTGATCGGCGGGATGGTCATCATGGCACTTATTTCATTTGATATCCGTAAGGGGCACAACTATCAACGAGTTGAGCTGATTGGTATTTACTGGCACTTTGTTGATCTAGTATGGATATTCTTATTTCCTCTTTTGTATATCGCAAATTTCTAAATTAATAACCTTTTTGTTACAGGTCAAATTATGAGTGATGCATACGCACATCCCAATTATGTAAAAATTTGGTATTGGCTACTTGGTTTATTGGCGCTTAGTGTCGTTGGACCAATGCTCGAAATCCCAACCCTAACCATTATCACTGCCTTTGGAATTGCAATAGTTAAATCCTATCTGGTTGCAGCTTATTTTATGCACCTCAAATTTGAGAAGAAAATCATCTGGTTTTTACTTATTCTTTCTATTTGCCTGCTTGGTGTTTTCTTTTTTGGTACTGCTCCAGATTTGATGATGACAGACGGAGATCAATGGATAGATTGTATTGCAGATAAATCATGTGTTGAGCAACGCCTGTGAAAAACACTTCCGGTCAGTCAGTCCTGTTAGCTACATCAGAGGTTTCTCTGTCGAGTCCGTCAAGGAGAGTAAATCCTCCTGTGTCAAGCGGTGTTGTTGGAATGCTTCTTTTTATTGTCACGGAAGTGATGTTTTTTGGAGCACTAATCAGTGCATATCTGGTGATCCGTGCCGGGCTGGATGAGTGGCCTCCATGGGGACAACCGAGATTACCTGTCGAAACTACTGCCTTTAACACTTTGTCACTCATAATCAGCGGCTTGCTGATGGTATACTCGCGAAACTTACTGCAGAAAAATAAATTTAAAGAGGGACGTAAATTGCTTGGGTATTCTATCCTGTTGGGCACATTCTTTTTAATATCTCAAGGCTACGAGTGGATGCAGTTAATAAAATACGGATTGACTGTCTCATCCAGCGTTTACGGCGGTTTATTCTATTTAATTATTGGAGCGCACGGATTACACGTGGTAGGAACGCTGGCGTTTTTGATATATGCCTGGAAGCGTTTGGGAGCACCGGTTAACCCGCTCACTCCTAGAGAACTTTTGCCTGCTCAACTGTTGTGGTATTTTGTCGTCTGTGTATGGCCGGTGCTTTATGTACTTGTTTACTTGGAATGATAATCTGCGCCCCTAACATAAACCGGACTCTTCAAAATAATATCTATAAAAATTATATGGCTCAATTTCTGCAAATCCTGCTTGTATTATGTTTTAGTCTTGCCCCAGGAATTGTAAAAGCATGTGCGGTTTGCTTTTCCGGAAAAGAGGAAAGCCTCGAAGCATTTTATCTAACCACAATTTTCCTTACTCTGCTTCCGCTTATAATGCTTGCTTCAATCGGCATCTGGCTTTATCGACAACACCAAAAAGCAGCATAATTTTTCTAAACTTATATTCACATGAATGTTCTCAGCAGTTCCGGGAAATTACTCATTTTTCTAGCTGTTCTATTTTTAAGTATTTTTACTCTTCACGCCGGAGAACTGCGTCCGTCCGGACTTATTTTTAATGATTATCACGGTTCCACAGTTGTAGTTGTTGACAAGTCAGCCTGCCGTCTGATGGTGTACAAATTTCAGGAATCATGGAAAATGGACCAGGTTTTCCCTTGTACAACCGGAAAAGTAGAAGGTGATAAATTCCGTGAAGGAGATTTTAAGACACCTATCGGAATATACTGGCTGAATCAAGCATGGGCAGGATGGGAACTCGCTCAGTATTACGGTAATGAGGCCAACGTATACGGAACAGGCGCTTTTGAAGTAAGTTACCCAAATTATTATGACCAAGTTGTTGAACGTAAAGATGGTAACGGTATCTGGATTCACGGAACTATAAAGGGGAACCCTATCCCTACACGCGGTTGTGTTTCGGTCAGCAACAATAACTTTCTTGAACTGACACGTTCAGTTGAATTGGGAGACACTCCGGTGATTATTGAAGAGAAAGTGACCTTTTCTCCTAGTGAAGAAATTGACCGAGAACAACAAATTTTATTAGGAACTATTGAGTCATGGCGGCGGGCCTGGGAAGAGAATGTTGCTGAAAATTACCTTTCATATTATTCAGATAATTTCCTCACAGAAAAGTGGAATGCCAGTACGTGGCGTGAACACAAACTTAATGTAAATTCTCAAAACGAACGACGAAGAATTCTTATCAATGATCTGTCAGTTCTGAAAAGCAAAAATATTTACCATATTCGTTTTGTACAAACCTATACTTCTTCTACTCTCAACGATGTCGGCTTCAAGCACCTCTTTCTTGTCAAAGAACAAGACGGTCTGAAAATCGTCAGCGAAAACTGGACTCCTTTAAAACAATTCTCAGCCAGCCCTGCATTTCAGTATGCATATAAGGAGGCTGCTCAAAACTCAATGTGATAACTGAGTCATTGTTTATTTAACTCCTCATTCTATTCCCTACTATATCTCCTGTCTCCCGCTATGCCTTCTCTCATCAGCGGTGGTATTTCATAAGTGATAGAGCATCAGGTATACCAATACTCCGGTAACAGAAACATACAACCAGAGAGGTAATGTCACTCTGGCTATTTTAGGATGCCGGTTAAAATTACCCGTTGCTGCAAAATAAACAGTGATCAACACCAGGGGTAAGACAACTGCAGAAAGTAAAATGTGTGAAATTAAAATAAAAAAATACAAAGATCGTATCCAGCCTTCTACCTGAAATGACGTGTCTCCATGAAATGCATGATAAGTGAGATAACTGATTAAAAATAACAAAGAAAAAGTTAAGGCACTCAGCATCATTTTTATGTGACGAGTTCGGTTACCCTTCCTGATTGCCAGATAACCCAAAATAAGACAACTGGCGCTCATAGAGTTAAGCAAAGCGTTAACAGCAGGCAGAAAACTCAGGTCAAAAGGGCTTTCTCCTGGAACAGGATGTCGAAAGTAAATTAACCAAAACAAAAATAGTAAAATTCCAGCAGAGAGTATTGCTATAGAACTGATAACAGTCCTGTTGGAAAATTGAATCGTCATAATTTTTCCTTTTTAAGGTGAACATCTGCAAGGATGAAAAACAAGAAACCTGTCAATGTAGCGGCAATTGCAGTATGCAATGCTGAGACTGGCGCAGGTACACGGAAAACAGCATTTAGAATCCCAACAAATATTTCAAAGAGAATCAGCATAACTATACTAGTTCCAAGCACTTTATAACCCTGCCTGTTCCTTAGCCAGATCCACGACATCAGTATCAGCGCCAATCCACCGCTCAGGGCAATCAGACGATGCAACATGTGAATCCACTCATTTGCAAAGACTGGCAGGAATCGTCCCTGAAATTCTGCAGGGGCCGCTGCTAAAACGTGTTCCTCAATTCCTGACCAGGCCGAAATCTCAGTTCCGCTCATACCAAATGAGACAGCACTCCCCTCGTGACATCCCGGAAAAGCCTCACAATGAGTCCCTGAAGAAGTCGTGCTGTTATAACCTCCTGAAGTAATCATTATTAACAGCACAACCAGCATCCAAACCAGTTGCCTTTGTACAGGTTCTTTATTTTTCAGTGAATTTCCGGCAAGACCTGCCACAGACTTTGATTTTACATCGCTCTGACTAAAAGTGAGCGTTGTCAAATAAACCAGAATGCCAAACAGGATGTTTCCGCCCAACAGGTGAAATGTCACAATCGGAGGCCAGAGGAACATGGTTACTGTAAGTGCTCCTAAAATACCCTGAACACAAACTATAAGCAGGCTGGTGACCGCAAGTTTTCGCTGTTTGAAATATACAGGCTGCGAAAACGTCACAAAAGTGATGGCAATAATTAAAACACCTAAAAAAGCAGCAGCGAATCGGTGACCGGTTTCCAGTGCGATTTCAAAACCTTCAGGAGGGATAAACTGACCGTAGCAAAGCGGCCAGTCAGGACAGGACAATCCTGCATTTTTCAGACGCACATAAGCGCCAAAAGGAATCAACGGCCACGTTAGAATTGCTGCTCCGAGGCATAATATTTTCATCATGTATATCTACATTACTTTATAAATTTCAGTATAAATCCGCAATTAATTATGACAATCTTAGGCCTGAAACTCAAGTTTCTGGTGCAGTGGATTCTATACTAAATTTCCTCCTGCCTCACAGTTGATTCCATCGAGGATGTTTTATCAAGATTGGCAAAAATGAGAAGGTTGATTAATGTCGGGCTTTTAACAATTAAACTGTTTTTAACTCAAGATTTTTATGTGTCTGCCGATAACGAATCCAGAAGTACAAGTTTAGCCTGCACATCAATCATGGAGATCACAAAAAGTGCACGCTAATTTTCACAGACCATTTTTGGAAGGATTGCAAAATGTACCATCAAAACATTGACACAAAATTACAGAAACGAATTCAGTCCAAAGAATTTGATGAATCCGTTGATCAGGCAGTACGTTCATTCATGTACGATTTGGATTTTATGCTTTTGGAAGAACAGCATGCTTGCTCAAACCTCAACTATACCTGCATTCAGGATGATACAGTTGTAAAGTGGGTAAATCCTGTTTAAGTAAAAGGCGGGATGATCTTGCAGATTCGGTACGAATCATAGCCGGTTCTGCGGAATTCACGCACTCAATGAGAAAGAATCATTCTGTTTCTGAACAGTACGTGACGGAGCAGGAATGACACAGTCCGGAAGAATTATTTCAAAAACAACTCCGCGGTTATCCAGCAGATTGCATCCACG